>FUWD013231347.1_pt1 | contig 17775 bp, 20 predicted proteins | sample 1063281 | NCBI WGS metagenome assembly FUWD01 (sample SAMEA79048168, study PRJEB19326) | metagenome | biome: marine | reverse complement strand
TTATCGCCTTCGGCTCTGCATTTTTTAATATATCGGGCTCTATATTGTTCACAATTTAAGAATATATTACTATTTAGTTTTATAAGTTATGATATTATCGGAGATAATTATCACCCATTATAGAGGACATTTATAGACACCTTTAATAATCTTTATATTTTTCTTATATGTCTAATAAAATGTAGAAGGTAAGGTTATATTATAGTAAGACATAGTAGACATAGAAGACATAGTAAAAAATTAAAAAGTTACATAAAATATATATAGAGTTAGTTTCATCTATGTTCTTATGTCTACTATGTCTATGATATATTAACCTTCGGATTTATTCAGGGACATTTATAGACACCTTTAATAAATTTGATTTATTTCTTATATGTCTAATAAAATGTAAGAGGTAAGCTTATATTATAGTAAGACATAGTAGACATAGTAGACATAGTAAAAAAGTAAAAAGTTACATAAAATATATATAGAGTTAGTTTCATCTATGTTCTTATGTCTACTATGTCTATGATATATTAACCTTCGGATTTATTCAGGGACATTTATAGACACCTTTAATAAATTTGATTTATTTCTTATATGTCTAATAAAATGTAAGAGGTAAGCTTATATTATAGTAAGACATAGTAGACATAGTAGACATAGTAAAAAAGTAAAAAGTTACATAAAATATATATAGAGTTAGTTTCATCTATGTTCTTATGTCTACTATGTCCCAATCATTTGGGATATATGCCTCCGGATTCGTTCAAAAATATAGAATATTTATTTTATTCGGACACTTTGCACTCATTACACTTTTCAAACTTTTATTTTAAAAAACTCTAGTAATTTTTATTTTACATTTAAAAATAAAATCTCTAGTAATTTATATGAATGAAATTACAAATCAAGATATATTTGATGAAATTGATGCAACCGAACATTGCTATGCTGAAGTGTTAAAGGTGGATATGAAAATTCAACTGTTAAAAACCCTTGTTAAATTATGGGGTAGTCTCATTAACGTTTCCCAATTGAAAAAAGACAGTACTGAGTTAAAGAATTAAAACCATTTATATTGCCTATCGGCAAGTTGCAAATATTAACTATATAATTATAATAAAATATTATAATTAAATGGCTATTTATAAATCAATCTGTGTGATTTTACGAGGTCTACCTCTTTTTCTTTTTGGAAGTAGTAATTTAGCGAGTTCTTTTTCACTTAGTACTTTTTTTGGTCTACCTCTTGTTTTCTTTTTATAATTTTTTTGAATATATTCAGATGGTGCATTTATCATATCAATATTAAATTTAGGTTTTGTGTATTTTTGAGCTATCAATGCTCTAACATATCCAGATTTTTGACTACCTCCACAATCACATTTATTTTCATTCTTACCATATCCTAAATTTGTTTGAATTAAATTTGCTACATCAGTGACAGCATTAACACCTTTAAGTAATAGAGGATTTAGTTCTTTTCTCATTTCATCAAATGATTGATATATAAAATTATCAAGTTCTTTATTATACATATTATTAGATTCCAAAATATCTTTGATGAACTTTTGGCAATTATAATTAAAAGCTGAATATCTGAAAAAGGGTTCAAGTCCAATATTATTGACTGTTTTAATTAACATATCACCTATATTATCAACTTGTCCAGAATATGGAACATTTACAATTTCCATATCTTCAAATATTTTAAATTCACTCCTAACCCATACCATTTGTTCTTTTTCAACATCTATAATTTTTTCGGAACCGTCAGGCATTTGAATATATATTTGAAGTGATAAATGGAAGAATTTATCATACCCAAATTTTTTCATTAAATTTTTAAATTGTCCAAATGATATATTGTCAAGAAGATTGATAAGCCTATTTTTCAAAGCCTTACGAATTACTCGAATTGAACTAATTTTATTCTTGCCATATTTTTTTAATGTTGTTGTGCTTGTTTGATTGAATGAATTAAAATTAGCTTGTTTAAAATTAATACCTAAAAATCCAGCTTCAGACATATTAAATAATGTTAGATTAAAAATAAAATATAACTATAATTAATAAATGCCAAAAAAACACAACCCAATTAAAAAAGCAGAACAACCATTAAAGAAAGGAGATGAAAAACAAAATAAGAACCAAAATGAAGGAATATTTTATACTTCTGAAAAAATAACAGTTTCATTTAACTAACCTCACCATAAATATTTATGACTGAAATATTTAGGTGAGTATATTTTTGTACTTTTTCCATGTCTTTTATAATAATTTTTCTTTTTTATTTTGTCATTATGATTAAATTGTTTAAACTTACCTATTTTATCAAAATATTGTTGATATGGTGTTCCATTCTTTCGGATTCCTCCAAAACTATTAATAAAAGTTCCATTTTTATCATAAACATCATATTTTTTTAATGGGTTAACAGCTGGACTGACAAAATAGAAGTTATCAATGAATTTAATTAATTTCATATGTTATTATAATGAGTGATATTTTGCATAATAAAGCTTTACGTAATATAGCTAAAAGTATAAATCAAAGAACAAAAAAAAGGAATTCTAAAGGAATCAAACGAGGCGGTAATTTATTACAATTGTTAGAATTTGCAAAACAAACAACTAATAAGCAAATTGAACCGTTATCAAATTTAACTACAAAAGATAGACAAATGGCAAAACTTGCCACTGAATCATATAATGATTATCCAAATGAAATAGTTAATGGTTATGAATTAATACTCAATAGTAAAAAAATCAAAGTATGGGAAAAAGATAATACTTTATATCTTGTATACCAAGGAAGTAAAACAGAAAAAGATTGGGAAAATAATGTACGTTTAACCTTTGATGACCTTGAAAGCACAGACGAATTCAAAATATTTAACACTGTATATCAAAATTTAAAAACTACATTTCCAAACAAAAAAATAATATTTGTTGGCCACAGCCTAGGAGGTGCTATGATTCTTCATATGAAACTTTTATATCCTTCAATCACTGGATTTGTTTTTAATCCTGGTGTAAATCTTAAATTAATAAGAAATGGCAGTAAGTTAAATGGAATAAATATTTATAGTCTTGAAAAAGATATTGTTAGTGACCCTCTCGGAAGATTTTTACCTACAAGCCGTTTTTTTAAAAACACAATGACTAGTACAGGTGACTTTATACAAGATGGTAAAAATGCCCATAATATAGACAAATGGAAAGTTTATTAGATTAGATTTTAATTAATAGTATAAAATATTAGTTAAAAATTAATATCCAGCTTCTTTAAGCATTTTTGAAGCTTGAGGTAAAGTAACTTTATGTTTTTTCATTACTTGTTTGATAAGTTCGCCTCTTTGTTTCATTTTAGCACTAACTTTTCTTTTTGGTTTTGTTAAACCTGATGTTTTACCCTTCCCAAAAATTCCTTTGAAAGCTGGTTTATGTTCAACCCCATTTTTAACCATTGTTCCAACAGCTTTAACTAAATCGAGAAGAAACCCACCCTCAACTCCGCTTCCATGATATAATACATTTTCAAATGCTGGATTATGTTCAAAGCCCTTTTTAATCATTTTTCCAAATAAATCGAGAAAACCTCCATCAACATCGTTAGCTCCGCTTCCATGATATAATACATCTTCAAAAGCTGGTTTATGTTCAACACCATTTTTAACCATTGTTCCAACAGCTTTAACTAAATCAAACAGAAAACCTCCCTTTTGCGGTGATTTTCCATTTTTTAAATATGCTTCAACCTCTCTTTTCATCTTCAAATACTCATTCATTGTTTGTGTTCTTGCTCCTCCTGTGGATGAAACTGGTACAATTTCATAATCATTTGTAAGTTTATATTTCATATATTAAACCTTAGATAATTATTTTATTCCCATACATTAGAATTTACTGTATATCTGGTTTCAAGTTCTTCAACTTTTTTTATAAGTTGTTGATTAGACTTGATTAAACAAGCAACAACACACCCTAAATCTATTTTATTATCTTTTACCATTTGAGAAGTAATACCAACAGCTTTTAAACTTTTAGTTAATTCAGATGGTTGAATTCCAAATTTACCGTTATTATATTGAATTGGTTTCATTTCTTTTATAAGATTTACACCATGGCCTAAAGGTTTAATATTTGTTTTTTCTTCTCCATAATATCCGTCTTTTTCTACAATTGTTGTAACAGGTTTAACATGAGTAACAGGTTCTTTATTTGTTGGTTGTTCTTTTGATACAAATTGTTTAGATGTAATATCTAAAGAAGGCTTAATTATTTCATTTTTTGTATTGAATATATTACCTTTAATGATTAAATCGCCAGCAATAACAACATTTTGTAGAACTTCTAAATTAGAAATTTCGACTGATGAAGAAGAATTAATTTTTTGTCTCTTACATTCAACACTATCTTTAATTTTAATTGGATTTTCATTATTTAATTTAATGCTTAATGTATTTTCTTTTTTATCAAAATACGGTATATTAATTTTTAACTGTTTGGTTGACATATGATATATAAGAGATAATATTTATTAATAACTAATTAAAATATAATTACTAATAAAAATTAGAATGTTCTAACTTGTGGGTCATCTGTTGATAAGTCAACTGTTACAAAACATCTTTCATTATTTAAAGCTATTATTGTAAGAACTGTACAACTTTTAATATCCGCAAGAGGAAATGGATTAATAGACATAACAGTTACATCACTTGTTGGGAAAACAGCTTTAGTTAATCCTGTGACTTCATCTAATCCAGTTAAAATTAATCTGTTCCCAGTTGTACCTAATGCTGAAATATAAATTTTCATAGTACCTCCCTTTTGAATGGCTAAATCAGTAACATAAATATTTACCATTTGCCCGTCGATTGCTTCTAAAAAAATATGATAAACACCTCCAGAATTCCACATTGCATCATTTAAATAGACGTCACCAGATACGCCAGTAATATAATCCCAATTAATATCACTTCCACTATTTGTTATTTTTCCTAATCTTGCTTCTCCAAAAGACATTAAATTTTCAGTCACAACATAAGGTTTTTGATAGAATGGGGATGATGGACCAAAATTAGAAACTTCACTGTATAAAGTCATCATTGGAGTATCTGATTTATTTCCATCAGCATTTTTTCCTGTAATTGTTAATCCTTCATCAGCAACTGCTGTAACATCAGAACTTACATAATAACCGAAATTATCAGAGGCTTTATTTTCAACTCCAATATATAAATCATCATCACTTCCAGTTGTAAAACTTTGTAGTCCTTTACTAGATACAATATGATTATTTTTTCCATTTACTAAATTAGATATGCTCATTATATAATATAGATTAGATAATATTTTATAAATGATGATTTAAATTTAATCTTCTTCGAACTAATTCTTCTAATTCTTTTAAACTATTATATGTTGAACATGCATCTTTTGAAGGTAAAGAATCTAGAAAATGTTGCCTAAATTTCCTAAGATGTTCTTTCTTTTTATTATCTTCTTCACCATTAAGAATTTCATCCCAATAATCGCTGTTGGGAGATGCACAACATACAGCATCTTTTTTAAATTGGGAAGCCCAATTAAAACAACTTGATATAAATAATACTTTTAATGATTTATTACCCTTAATTTGTTCTCTTACAAATTTAAGTACCTTATCAGCACAACTCTTATAATATAAATCATATTCATAAAATGAATTGTTTTTTTTTGCCATATCTAATCTATCTATTTCATCTCTAGATGAGCAAGTTTTAAGGAATTCGTCTACATCAATAACCATATAGTTTTTTTGGCTCGCTAATTTAGAATACAAATATGATTTACCACTCCTAGATGGTAAAAGAAGTACATGTTTTTGAATTTTTGTTGGATTTCTAATTTTTGGTTTAATACAGTTATTCCATGTGTACATTGCAACAGGTGTTAATATTGCTGTTGTAAGTGATAGGGTTTGTTCCATGATATAATAAACATTAGATAATATTATTTTGTATAAATTATAATGTTTATTATAAATCTTCTTCTTCATTCTCTTCATCTTCATCTTCATTCTCTTCATCTTCATCTTCATTCTCTTCATCTTCTTCTTCTCCGTTGTCCAATTTATCCAATTCATCTAAAATTATATCAATATCATCAACATCATACCCATAATTAAAAAGAACGCTGTTAATGGCACCATCACTTGAACGAGTTAAATTTTCAAATAATTGTCCAACTAGGCTTGCTTTTTTATCACTTGTTCTAAATCCAGTATAACCTAAATCAGTCATCATAGATTTAATATCAGGTATTGTTGAGCGAGATAAAATACTTTTAATAGATTGTTTCATATTTTTTGTTTTCTTAATTTTTGTTCCTAATTCATCTAATGAAATCTTTGAATTATTAAGATATCTTCGTGTTTTTTTGAAAGAATTTTTAATTTTGGTTATATCTGCTTTAGTAAATGTTGTTCTGTCTATAAAATCAGTGTCTTCTGTAAAGTTTTGAATTGCTTGAATTATTTCTGATGGAATATTTTCTGATTTCAATAGTTCTTGAATTACTCCGAGATTATCAATAACAGCAGATAATGATTCAGTAAAAGGTCCCGTACTGGAAACATTCAAATTATCAACAACATTATTTAATAAACCCCGTACTTGTTTCCCAATTCGTGAAGCTCTTAATTTTTGGTCAAGTGTTTGATAATTACCTTTTTCAAATTCATCTAAAATAATATCATCTCGATTTGATTTTTCAGCTAATTCTTCTCTTAAAATAGTTTCTTGTTGCATTTTTGAACGGCGAGCATTTTGTGCTGTTGATTGTTCTTCTGCATTTCCGATAGCAAGATTAAGTAAATATTTCTGTAATGATTCGTCCATTTCTATATAATGATAGTGAGATAATAAAATATCACATTTAATAATAACTAAATGATTATTACAAAAGAAACATTGAAACAATTTAATGATATTAATAAAAAAACTATTGAAAAAATGTCATATTCTAACTCTAATTCTTTACGATTAAATGGCTCTTATCCTATATCATTGTGGGCTTCTGATATTGATTTATATAAAAAAATGGATTATAATGAATTAGATGGTTTATTATACTACTTAATCAAAAATATTATTAATTTAACTTATGAATTTCAATTTATTAAAATCAAAATAGGAGATAACAAATATAAAACGGTAGTTTCTGCACTAGATATTTTACAGAGTCAAGAAAAAGTTGAAAGATTATTAAACAATGCAGTATTCAAATGGATTAAATGGGATTTGTTCGTTTTTAATGGGTCATACATTGATGAAATTTCAATAATTTATGATTTCACAACAGAAAGTGATTTGAGAAAGATTGACTTTAAAACTCTAATTGAAAATGATATTAAAAAGTACTCAAAAAAAAACAAATATAAGGCACTAAAACGGATGAGAATTTTGAAACCAAATGATAAATATATACAGAAACAATTACAGAATAATTATAATGGTTTTATGTATTTGACAAAATCAAGATTAGAATCATTAAAAAAAAGTAAGTTTGATATGAATGTTAAAAAGTTAGTTTTGTCAAATTTGAAAGAAGATATAATTATTAAAATTGGGGCTCAATTTCCATCATTACGAAATCTTAAAACATTAAAAATGAGTGAAATACCTAAAATGATAAAGAAATTACAAAATTTGATAAATAAAAATGTCGATTTGCCATAATTAAAAATATTCTAAGGTTAAATAATGTTAAACTTTGACGAAAAAGGATTTGCTATTGCTGTAGAAAAAAACCACAAAAAAAGTAGAATTGTATATCTTGATAAAGATTCAAATAAAGTAGATATATCAGATGACTTTTTGGAAACAACATATGGGAGACAGGCAAGAACTCAAAAAATGAAAGCAATATTACGAAATGATATTGAAGATAAAATAGAAGAATTCACAACTAACGAATTACAGGCTTTAGGAAATTCACATTTTGAGGTATTACCTCCCAGTATAACAGATAGAATAGAACGAGATGTTTTCTTTATTTCAGGTAAGAGTGGAAGTGGTAAATCGTATTTTTCTGCTGAATTATTAGAAAAATATAGAAGAAGTGGTATTAAAAAGATTTTTATCATAACAGATATAAAAGACAGCAAATTTGGAAAAGCAAAATACTTGGATATTAATAATATTGTTGTTAATTCACAAGATGATTTTGAAGAGAGACAAAAAGAATATGAAAAGAAGATGATAAAATTTAAGTATATGAAAAATGAAATGGATGATATAAGAGATATAATGAATTTGGAACTAGAATTAAAAGAAATGAAACCAAAAAGAAAAGGTGGAAAAGCTGGTTTATCTATTATATTTGATGAGGATGATATTCAAGAAATATTTTCAGATAGTGTTGTACTATTTGATGATTATGAAAAAAATAAAGATAAAGATAAAATTGAATTACTTAGAGACCATTTATTAACAAAAGGGAGACATTATAGATGTTCATTGATAATATGTAATCATAAAGCACAGGGAGGACAATCATTTAGTTTAATAAAAGAAGAAGCCACAGATTATGTAGTATTCAGTAAATCACTTGCAAGAACTAGACATATATTATTTCAAGATTATTTGGGATTTAGTACGCCACAAATTAAGAGAGTGACAAGAATGTTAAAAAAATCAAGATGGGTAAGTTTTAATACTGATGATAAGTATTTAATCAGTCAAAAAGAAATATTAACGGTTGAATAATAATATTTTAATATCATTATAAATAATGGAAAAAATACAATTTGAAGCTTTAAGTCCTCAAGAAGTAAAACAGTTATGGAATAATAAGATGCCATCACATGAATCACCAATAGATATTGTTTTTTATGATGATATTATAAGAATGAATAATATTAAAGATTTATTTAGAAGAACGAATAAAGTTATCATATTCTATCCAAGTACTCCTTCATATGGTCATTATTGCTGTTTATGTAAAAATGACAACACAATATATTTTTTTGATAGTTACGGCAAAAAACCAGATACACAAAAAAATTATGCAGAAGATAGAAACGAACTTTATAGAGAACGTGAAAATTCATTAATTAGATTATTACTTGATTCTAATTATGTTGTTGATTATTCAGACCATGTATTACAAAAAGGAAGAACTGCAACTTGTGGGAGGTGGTGTTTATTAAGATGTGCCTGTGCTGGAATGTCTAATGATGAATTTGCGAAACAAATAAAAAGTATAGCAAATTATAATAATATAAGTGAAGATATGACAACAGTAAAATTTTTTCATTAAATACCTTATATAAATATTAATATCTAATACAAAATAATGAATAGATATTTATATTTAAATCAAAGCATATCAGGTGAAGCACAGAAACAAATCAATGCTACTGTTAATATTCAAAGACAAGAGGCTATTATTAAAAACACTCAAGATTGGGTATTAAGTGTTGAAAGATTTTTTCTACATGGTGTAAGACTCCCATTATTTGATACAAATGGAGGTGAATGTAAAGTTGGTGTTAAAATTATTTCTACTAGTGTAATTCAGTATGATGTAGTTGATTTTTCAGCATTTGCTGATGAAGACGGGTATATTTATAATATTGAAGATGTTGCCACTGCCATTAATAACACATTAACCTCAATTTGTACTATAAATTCGATTGCTCCTATTCCTACAGTAATATTTGATGACAAAACATTATTATTTTCTGTTAATTCTCTTGATGCATTTAGAAATGATAATGAAGTTGTATTTAATGAAACCTTAAGGTGGTATATTAACAGTTTTTATTATACGGATGCAGATAATGATAATGAATTTTTTTCTATTAGGTTAAACGGTAATATTGAAACACAGGATACTAAAACAATCGAATTTTTATCTCCAGTTTCCAGAATTGTGATAGAATCGTATAATATGCCTGTTGATTATGAGTTATTACCTCCTGTAAGTGGTGGTGTATCACAAAATATAGGAGTTTTCTTAACTGATTTTTTATATTATCAAACTAATAATCAATCACTTCAAAGCATTGTGTTTAATGCTTCAGAATCTGACCATAGGTACCATAATTTGAAAGAAGATGATAACTTTAAGGGGTTTAATTTAAATTTTGTTTGGTATGATTACAATGGAGAAAAGCACCAACTTTTTCTTCTACCAAAATCTAAAGCAGGAGTAAAATTATTATTTTTCAATCAAAAAGTTTAAGGAAATTATAATCTAAGTTATATTATATCATGTCAGTAAAATCTGTAATTTTAGCCCCTAAAATGTATCAATGGGTTAAGCCCGATAATGTAGCTGTAGGTTCTCATATGGGAAACGATTCAAATTCTTATCGTAGTATTCAACCTTCAACAGGTCAAGGTTCCGCAACTGGAACTGTCTTATGGAATTATTCATTTGCAGATGGTCTATTAGATGGTGCTCCCAAAATGAGACAAACTGTTGAATTTACTTATGTAGGAACAAAAGCCTCTATGAAAAGTCAAATTGGATTGGCTTCATTTGCTGTCAATCGCAGTATAACATCTGCATCAGTTGAATTAAATGGGAAAAAGATTTCCTCTAGTCCATCCGAGATTGTAGATGCTGTTGTTATGTCTAACGACCCACACACAAATGCTATAATTTCGCAGGTCAGTGAAACTAACGATTACGAATTTTTTGACGATGCTCTGATAAATGACCCTCTCAAAATTGGAGGTGATTGTGTAGATAGTACAAAAACAAGAGGATTCGGCGGGAACTATGAAGTTGAAATTTCAAGTGATGCAGGTGATGCCCTTCAAACTATAAAAGTTATTGTAGAGGAAACAATTATGGCTAATCCCTTTCAATATCATTCACCATTAGAGGCTCAACCCTTCAAAAATATCAACTCTTTTATTATGAGTCTCAATATGAATTTAGATTTAAATTCTTGGGTAAATAAAAATACTGATTTGGTCGGTGCAGTCACTTTCAGTAGTGTAAAATACGAATTGTTAATCAGAAGCTGGAACCCTAGCATTGTTGAATCTATACCTCGTTCACTTGTTTATAATATGCCCCTTATCGAAAGAAAACAGGTTGAGAGCAAAGTTATAGATGCTCAAAACAAAATTAACCTAAATAATATTGTTCTTAATGGAGTACCATCAATGTTTTGCGTTATGGTTCGGCAATCATCCGGAGTATATCAAGCCAATGCATTTTTCCCAATAAAAAACATATCAATTAATACAGACAATAGAAATAACCTTCTTGAAAATTTAGACAGTTACCAATTATACATGCTCTCAAGTAAGAATGGTTTAAATAAAAGACCTTCAACCTTCTTAGGTTCCGCAGCCGACCCAACAAGTGCTGATGAAAATCCAGGCTCTGGTTCACCTGTATACTTCCGGCCCTCTGATTTAGGTTTAAATATGGATACCGTGAGCAATGTCAATAAAACATTAAATTTCTCCATCAATGTCACCCTCCAATATGGAGCTGGAACCAATACAACTATTGAATTATACACCTTCTCCGATAATTTCCTTTATGATACTGATGGTACTTTCTCGGAAGTTCGACCATTGCTTACAGGTGAAGAAATGCTTAAATCTCCTGTACAATATACCGCAGAGGATAACTCTATGCGAAGAGTATTAGGTGGTTCTATTGGCGGTTCATTCGGAAGTATGTTATCTGGTGTTACTAAATTTTTATCTTCTCCTTTGGGTAAAACTGCTGTAAAAATTGGAAGAAATAACATTCCTTATTTAAGAAATGTAGCAAAAGATGGCTCTATTTTAGGTAAAGTTGCTAATACTTTTGGTTATGGTAAAGGTGGGGAACTTGTAAAATTGGGAGGTAAAAAAGGAGGTGCTAAACTTACCAAATCACAATTGAAAAAGATGTTAGATTTATAAATATATAAATTTGATTGAACTTTAATAATAATAATTATTTTTATTAGAATTCAAATTAGGAAATCCTCAAAGTGGGATTTATTGAACAAATGAAATTTTGATGCTTTTCTATCTCCACCTTGTATGGTTCTATGATACTTTTTATTTTTAATCAACTCTTTTATTTTTATAGTTGGTATGATATATAAATTATATGAATTTGTATCATCATTTAAAACTTCAAAGTATCCATAATAATCTGATTCGGTTGTTGAAATACCAGATAGCTTATTATTACACTCAATTTCAATACAAATATTACCAGTTTTTTTTAACAATCTATCAGCTTTCACCTCAACCTTTTTAGTTTTTCCATTATTTGTTACAAGTAAATCATAAGGTTTAAAATTACCTTCTGATATTTTAAAAGAATCATAATTAATATGATTTAAAAATTCTTTTTCGTACTTATTACCAAATTGTAAATCTTTGTTAAATGTCATATAAAATACTAGAGATTTTAATTTATATGAAACTTAGTTTTTTTGTTTTTCATTAATCAATTGAAGAGAGTTTTTTATATTATTTATTTGGTTGTTCAACTGTTCCATTTTTGCTTTTAATTCTGATTGTATTTTTTCACCGCCTCCACCTTCTTTTTCTAATTTAATATGTTTTTTACTTTGTATATGTTTATTATAAGAGGTATAACTCACCATTTTTTGACAACATTTACAAAATATAGGCATATGATTCGCTTTAAATATATGATAATATTTTCTAGAGTATTCTTTTGAATTTGTAACCATTCTATATAATAGACTGTAGATAATTCTTTAAACTATTTATTTTATTACTTGAAGGATGAAAAAGATTTATAATTTTTGTTTTTAATTTCAAGATTCTCATATTTCCCTTCAAATCTCAATTCTCCCATATTTTGACCTTGTTGAATCTTTAATCTTTTGGTTGAAATAAATCCGTCAGTGTGAGCATAAATTATTTTATCTTGATGTTTAGATATTATTTTATATAATTCATATCTTCCCTTTGAAGTTAAAAACATACCCATTCTAGCAAAATTTGATTTGAAAGGTTTTACGTTCGAATATTGAGTAATTAAAAATGAATTATTAAACCTTTGAATTGTATCATTAACAGAAATTGATTTTATATTATCATTTTGTAATTTTGAAATTTTTTTAGTTTTTTCGCATACACTACCCCATACGGAATTCATAATCAATTTAGCTAATTTTACCTTTTTTGATAATTCGTATAATTCTTGATAATCTTTTGTTAATCTCTTTGTACTTATATTTTTACCTTTATATATCATACTATTAAAACATCCATCTTTAATAAGTGTTATTTTTAATCCCATTTCTCGAGCTTGTCTAATTGAATATTGAGTATATAAATTAAATTTGTTTCTTGAAAAAAATTGATGTTGTTCTATATCAACACGATAAACACCAATTGATATTATTTCTGGTAATTCTTCTAATATTTGAAATTCTGGTTTATTGATGGGAATATTTAATTGAGATTGTAAAGAAGGATAAAAACGATTAATATCGTATGAATAACCTTTTTTATATATTCCAACTTTTGCTACTCTAAAACCTCCATTGTTTGCCCTTGTAATCCATAATGCCTCATGTGGTTCGATTGGGTCTGGTTTAACTCCCGAAAAATTCTTATAAAATATGGAGTATGCCATTTGTGGGATAGATATAAAATTATAAGGATTGAATTTTCCCTTTGAAAGTTGTTTTAATTCGTCATATTGTTTTGTAATTTCTTCATAAGTTGTTTGAAGTGGTTTCTTTTTAAGGTAATCGTCACGAGATTGTAAAACAAGATGACTAAATTTGGCTTTTTTGGGTTGATATCTTTCCGAACGGTCATAAGATACAATTTCAACTGGAATTTCATCTTTAAAGAATTTAGAACATTTGTCATTAGTTGAAACAATGGGTGTGTAATGTCCTTTTTCTAATTTTAAATATGCAGATTGATTATATTTTTGAGCTCCCATATACTCAACATCTCCAGATACTATAATATTTGTTTTAATTTTATCTTCTAATTTATAAAGTTTTGAAACTGGAACCTTATCCTCGAAATCAACACCAACACAATTTTTTATACCTTTATTTTTTAATTTAAGGCTTTCATTCAATATAGATTTTAAAGATTTATATAAACACATATTATATTTATCATTTCCTCCTTCTTCACTTGGTTTCTCAACGAAGAATATATCAAAAGCAAATATAAGACTTAAATTAACATGTAAATATAAAAATCTAGGGTCACCTAATGAAAGGTCATTAAACGAATCCCAACCATCATTTAAACCGAAATCAAAAAAACCACCTTCCAATTCATTCCCAAATGTTGCTCTTACATAAAATAGTTTATTTTCATAATCATCTATTTCATCCTTAATAAAAGTTTTCATATATTCAATATTTTGTTCATTTAATGTTTTTGGTTCAATAAATTCAAATGACATCATTTCAGCAAGATTACCTCCTATTTCAAGTGAATTTTCAGGTAGATTGACTTCAAGTTGTTTAAGCTCTTCAAAATAATTTGGAGTTTCCATTATATAATATACTAGAGATTTTTTTCTTTAAAGTAATTTTTTAATATTCCTAGAGTTTTTTAAATAATTTATCATTCAATATAATGTCACAAAACAATTTTTTCAACAAGATATTAAAGAAAATGAATGACAATGATAAGTTAACAAAATCTATCAATTTGTTTCAATATCCTACAAATAAATCAAAAAATAGTCCAAGGTCTCCAATATACCCAATTAATTTTAAACAACAAATTGATATTATCCAATTACCAAAGGATAAAGAAGGATTTGAATATGCTTTAGTTGTTGCTGATTATAAGAGATATATTGGAATAGAACCATTAAAAAAAATTGATTCAAAATCAGTACTTAAAGCATTACAGCGAATTTATAAACGAGATAAAGTACTTAAATATCCTTCCATTTTACAGGCAGACAATGGCTCAGAATTCAAAGGTGAATTTAAAAAGTTCTTTGGTAAGTCTGATAGTAAAACACAATTACAATTTATTAAACCATATAGAAGTAGACAAAACGGATTGGTTGAAAGCGTAAATGGTCTTATTGGTCGTATTATTGGTTTATATCAAACACAAAAAGAAATAAACACAGGTAAACCTAATTTTGAATGGAAAGATATTATACAAAATATTACAAAATCTTATAATGAATCACAACGAGAAAAAATAAATAAATATAGGCAAATGATTAAAAAAATAGATATCCAAAATGTAAAGGTGACGATTGTAAATTATTAAGAGTTGGTGAAATTGTAAGAATTCCTCTTGAACATCCAATTAATAGTTTTGATGGTTCACTAACTAAAGGAAGTAAAAAATTTAGAAGCAATGACCAGAGATATAAAAACAAAAATTTTAAAATTAAACGGCTTGTATTATTACCAAATCAACCTCCTCTATATATGGTTAATCAAAAAGATAGAGTCGCATATACTAAAGGTCAACTTTTTAAAATAAAATCTAATGAAATTGATGATATTCAAGATGAAGAACCGTTAGAAGGCTTCTATATTCCAGAGCGAATACTTGCAAAAAAGAAAATAAAGGGAAAAATTCATTATAAAATACAATGGAAGGGATATTCTGAAGATGACAGTACATGGGAATCTAGAATTTCACTAAAAAACCAAATCGGACAGGCAAGAGTAGCAGACCTTGAGCACTCATTTAAAAAATGATATTAATATATTAGTTTTGACTATTAATATAATTTTTTGATTTAATCAAAGGATACTTGACAAGGTCCTTTTAATATATTCTTCTTTTTTGAAGTTAATGATTTTGTTTTAAATTTTGTTTTAGTTTTAATTGTTGGTTTCATTTCAATTTTGACTGGTTCTTTTTTTATTGATGTTGTCTTGATTAGTTCTTCTTTTTGTTTAGGAATTTCTTCAACTCCTTGTTCAAGAGCATATTTTAAATCGTCAAGTTCTTTTTTTAATTCAAGATATTTAAGTTTATAATCAATTGTTTTGGGTGTGTTTTCAGTTGGTTCATCGTCAATAATGATGTTATCATATTTGCTTATGTAATCTTTACCTTTGAAAAAGTTAAACATTTCTTTTATATCAATTGAATAATAATTATGTTTCTTTTTAGTTTCTTTGTCGGTTTTTCTAATTTTAGTTATTCCTTCAATTTGTGATAATGACTTCCCAAAATTAATTTTATCTGATGGATTCTTTCCTTTTGATTTACACCAGAAAGAATATTCCTCATAAAAATCTTCACAAATATCTAATTTATCCTCACCTTCTCTTATCAAATCTTTTAAAAATTTAATATGAAGGGGTAATCTTTTTTGAATACCTTCTATAAATGATTTAGTTTCTGGTTTTTTAGTAAAATCAAAATCTTTAATATAATTGTCTCTCATGTATGCATAAAAACATTTTCCACATTCATCATTCATACATTCTTTTATTATTTTATTAAAATATTCAGTATCTCCTATTCTTGACTCATTAATATCTAAAGAAACAATTCTTCTTTTATTATTTTCGTCGAATTGTATAGCTTCTTTATTTGTTGTTATAATAAAATTAAATGTGTTTCTTTGAGAATATGATTTCTCATTTTTCTCTTCTGGATAAAAAATACACTCAGTCGTTAAATTTTTCAAAGATTCATTAAATCCTTTATAGTCAGATGATACAGGCATTTCATTAATATTAACTAATGAAGTTCCTTCTAAAACTTTTGTCCATTTATTGATGTGAGACGGGGTTGAACTTATTATTGCTCGTCGATTTCCCAAAACAAAAGAGCGAATAAATTCAATTATAATTGACTTACCTGTTCCTTCGGTTGATTGTAAATATAAAAAAGTCAGCAATTTATGACCCATTATCGTAAAACTCAACCATTGAATTAAGTATTTATTCATACTATCATCTTGATTAGCCCATACTTCAAAAATATGATTAAGTATTAATTGAACCTTATTTTTATCTTTGTCTGAAAAAGTTTCATATTCTGGTATGTCTTGAACAACATGTTTATGTTCACCCATGAAATTTAAATATTTTTGTTCAAATTTAATACCTTTCAATGTTGTTTCTTTTGATATAATAGTATCGGCTACATCTGGAATAACATCAACTAAATATTTTTTAGATTGGAAATTAAAAGACTGAAGATATGCTCTCCCTTCAAAATTTTCAATACCTTTTTTATTATTTGTGATGTCATTTGGCATAAAAATTCGTATTTGTTGAGGTGAAATATTATACCATTTTGGAGAGTTGCCATCATGAAAAAATAACCCTTCGTGAGTATTGAAAAAGAATTTCTCAATATATTCTCCCGCTTCTTGTTCATTATTATTTTTAACTAATTCTTTTAAGTGTTTTACACAAAATATGATATTGTAAAGTTGCATTATATATATTACTAGAGTTTTTAATTCTTTAAATGTAAAATAAAAATTACTAGAGATTTTTAAAATAAAAGTTTGAAAAGTGTAATGAGTGCAAAGTGTCCGAATAAAATAAATATTCTATATTTTTGAACGAATCCGGAGGCATATATCCCAAATGATTGGGACATAGTAGACATAAGAACATAGATGAAACTAACTCTATATATATTTTATGTAACTTTTTACTTTTTTACTATGTCTACTATGTCTACTATGTCTTACTATAATATAAGCTTACCTCTTACATTTTATTAGACATATAAGAAATAAATCAAATTTATTAAAGGTGTCTATAAATGTCCCTGAATAAATCCGAAGGTTAATATATCATAGACATAGTAGACAT
>FUWD013230330.1_pt1 | contig 17806 bp, 11 predicted proteins | sample 1063281 | NCBI WGS metagenome assembly FUWD01 (sample SAMEA79048168, study PRJEB19326) | metagenome | biome: marine | reverse complement strand
TGGAGAGTATGCGTTTTGATAATCTCTACCATTCATGTAGTCTATTCTTGTTAATTGACCAGCTGTTCGTCCAAAACTTTCAGTCAATTCTGCAAAGTCTATTTGAATTGCATTCAGATAGAAATCTGCACTAGATTGGGTTGGTTCAAGAGCATTTGGACTTACAGTTAAATCCAACTCTGTTGTTTCACACGAGGCAAAGAATAATCCCCCGCATAAGACCAACATTTTTATTAAATTGTTTATTTTTCTCATAATATAAATTATTTATTTTTTAGAAAGAAGCTTTTACAGAAAGTCCATATCTTCTTGAACTAGGTCCGTTTAAATATTCAAAACCTCTACCATTACCAACACCTAATCCTGCTACGTTAGGATCAAAGTTTGTATTTTCTGGCATATTTGGTGTGTGAAACCATAAGTTGTTAGCTGAAAAAGTAACACTTAGTGATCCAAAAGGAGTCTTCTCTAACATATTGTTAGGAAGAGAGTACCCTAAGGAAAGTTCTTGTAATCTAAATACAGTTGCATCATAAACTCCCAATTCATCTGGTCCGTATAATACGTTATTGAAGTAGTATGTAGAGTTATTAATCTGCGTAGTATTCGTTTCTCCTGCTGGGTTAACACCTGGAAGAATGAAAGAGTTAGCTCTATCTATTCCTGCTTGGTTTACAACCCCTCTACCCAATAAAGTTTGGATAGTTTGAGAATACATATCTCCTCCTTGTGTCCAGTTAAATAAGAATCCTAAGTTAAAGTTCTTGTAAGAAATTTGATTAGACATATTTAAAAGGAAATCAGGATTTGCGTCTCCAATGATGTTGTTTCCATTTTGCACAACATAACGACCTACCACCGTTTACTCTAAAGTTTCCATTGTCATCTCTAGCAATTGCAGTACCAATCATGGTTCCTAAAGATTCACCTTCAATAGCTGCATTACCTCTGTTACTAAAACCAGCAAACACAACAATATCAGTATCTAAACCTAAGTCTGTAACTATAGCTTCACTAGTTGACCAGTTGAAGTTTGTAGACCAATTAAAACCATCTCCTTCATTTCTGATAAAGTCATATGTTAAGTCTATCTCCATACCATCATTTTGAATCTCACCAACATTTGTTTGCGTGACATCAAAACCAGTTGATGGATCTAGAGGTCTTTCTACAATTAAATCTTTAGTGATTCTTTTATAAATAGATAAATCTAAAGTTAAACGACTATCTAAGAAACTACCTTCTAAACCAAATTCTAATTCATCTAATCTTTCAGGTTTTAGATTTGGATTTCCTAAGTTACGACTAGTTGTATTTGTTACAATATCAACACCTTCATCCGTATTAAATGCTTGTGTATCTAACGATAATGTGGTTGCAACAGGGTATCCTGTTGGGAAACTTGCTGAGGTTCCATAACCTGCCCTTACTTTTAAGAAGTTTACAAATTCACTTTCTTGAATAAATTCGAATGCCTTAGAAGGAAGGAAAGAGATACTTGCAGATGGATATGTAATTGATCTGTTTTCTTGAGTTAAGTTAGAAACCCAGTCTGTACGACTAGCCAACGTTAAGAAAGCAGTTTGCTTGTATCCAAAGTCAGCTTGTCCAAATAATCCAACAATATTTCTTCTTCGAGAAAATTGAATTTCATCTTGAGTTGCAAAGTTGAAGTGTCTTAATACTCCAAATACTTGTTGTCCTATACTAGAAACACCACTTCTGTCATAAATATCACTTCTACTATCTGCACCAACAGTAAAGTTTAAGTCAAAATTTTCTGAAAGATCATAACTTCCTGAAGCAGTTACTTTGTGGTTGTTAATAGTGTTGGTGTTATTCCATGTTTCATAAACACCAGATTGGTTAGCTACACTACCAGTTCTTCCTCCTTTATTAGAAAAGTTAGAGTTGTTTTCACTGTAGGTGTCAAAACCAAATGTATACATTAAGTTAATGTTGTCATTTAAGGCATATGAAAGATTTGCATTACCAAATACTCTGTTTGTAAGCTGAGTATTCCCTGCATTCTTAACAGTCCATAAAGGATGTTGAATACTGTTGTTTTGTCTGTAGTATGTAGAACTACCGTCTACTGGATTCTCAAATGGAAGACCCATTAAATCAACACTTCTAGGAGTGTAGAATAAGTTTCCAAAGATAGATGCATTTTCACCAAGTACGTTACTTCCGGTAACTGCCGCTACTGGAGGTGACTTAAAGTTAGTTCTTGCATAGTTCATGGTACCACTAACAGTAAACTTGTTAGATAATTTTGCATTACCACCAATACTTAAGGTATTTCTACCTACAGAGTTTCCTGGTGTAAAACCTTCATCATCTAAACTACCATAGTTAATGTTGTAGTTAATTTTTCCATCTTCTGATGAAGATTTAATATTAATGTTATTACTTCTTACAACACCTGTTCTAAAGAAATCTCCAACTGAGTTATAAGGTCTCCACTCATATCTTGCTCCAGCAAATTCTGGAAAAGCTTGAGGAATACCCGTTGCAGCTGAAGCTGTAGAGTAAGGGTGTTCTAATGTACCTGCTGAATCGAAAGCACTACTGCTTCCCCATCCTCCAGGACCATCTCTTTCAAACTTAGGTCCCCAGTTACTGAAGAACCATCCGAATGCTTGATCAAAACCACCACCATATTCATTTTGGTAGTCTGCCATAGAAGCAATCTCGTTAAAGAATACAGAAGAACTTACTGTAATTTCTTGTTTTTGAACACTTCGTCCAGTAGAACCACTCTTGGTAGTTATTAAAATAACCCCATTTCGTCCTTGTGTTCCGTAAAGAGTTGCTGCTGCTAAACCTTTTAAAACGTTTACGCTCTCAATGTTGTTTGGGTCAATGTCTAAAAAACGACTTGAACCGTTGTTTCCATCAATAAAATCACCTTGAGCATTTGTGTCACTACTAAAAGGAACACCATCAACAACAAATAATGGTTGGTTAGAACCACTAAATGAACTCATACCTCTAATTAAGATACTTGTTCCTGATCCAGAAACACCACTCTGTGTTTGAATGTTCACCCCTGAAGCCTTACCTGATAGTAATCTACCAATGTCACCTTCAGAACGTTGTTCTAATTGCTCAGAATCAACTTTACTTACGGCATAACCTAATGCCTTCTTTTCTCTTTTAATACCTTGAGCTGTAACGATGATTTCATCTAAGACCTCACCACCCTCTTCAAGAGTTACATCGATAACGTTGGCAGAACCAACAGTTTTCTCGACAGTCTTGTACCCTAGGTAATTAAAAACTAATACATCACCTGATTTTGCACGAATAGAATATTTTCCATCGAAATCAGTTTCAGCCCCAGTACTTGTACCTTTAATAATAACACTAACACCTGGTAGGCCACCAGTGTTATCCGATACTGTACCAGAGACAGTTTTTTCTTGCGCAAATGATATCTGAACAGAAAAAGCTAACAATAGCATTAAAAATAATTTTTTTACTTCCATACTTGTAATTTAGTTAAACATTTAATTTGAATTAAGTTTGTTTGTAAAATCCTAAAAACAAAAAAATTTATTTTATTAATTGTGTAAATCAACATTTAACAAAAATTTGTGTGAATTAAGAATTTACAAGCTGTAAAAAAAATGTTTTGAAAGAGATTAGAAGTTAACCCCTGTAAGGTTTTACTATACCGATAAAGATTTACTTTGTGGTTTTTGATCAATATGAAAAGATTGTAAATTTTTAATGTACTCAGTAGGTGTCATTGATGTTTCAATTTTAAAAGCTTTATTAAAGGTAACTTTGTTATTAAAACCAACATCGTATGCTACATCAATAATATTAAGATTACTTGAAGAATTACTGCTTAGGATCCTTAATGCCTCTTCAATTCGATGCTTGTTTACAAAGTGAAAAAAACTAACACCAAAATGCTCGTTAATTACTTGAGAAATATTGTGTCTCGTAGATGACAATTCTGTGGACAATAAATCTAGAGAAAGGTTACTTTGTTTATAAATCTTATCTTGAATAAATAATTTAAGCAAATCATTTTTTAACTCTTTTGAGTAATTTTCAGTTAAACCAGATTTTTCATACTTAGGTATTTGCTTATTTTTTGTCAAATTTTCTGAAATATAAAAAATATCAGGTTTAACATATACAGTATAAGAAATGTAAGTAATAATAAGTGTCATTGAAAATATTTGTGGATAAATAAACGAATTAACCATCACTATACTCATAAGCGCAATACCATAAATAGTATATGAAAATACATATAAAATATTAAGTGTTATCAAACGCTTGTACCAATTATAAGATGATAAATTAGAATTAATTGAAACGACGGAAAAATTATAAGACTTTAAAACAAGATAAACATAAATACTCATTGAAATTATTTTTAAAACTACTATCGTTTCAAGGGTAGAATGCAAAACCTCATCTCTATTATATAATAAATCTAATTTTTCACTTTTTGATAATGCGTATATGGGCAATAGGTAAATAAATAAAATTATTGATGGGATGAGATGTAATAAATCTTGCTTTTTAAATTTGTATTCATCCATAGTTCTTTTAAAATAAAAATACATCAACGGACCATATAAAAAAGAAAACGAAGTAGTAATGTAGAGTGAATGAGGTATCAAAAAATTATATTTTGATAGAAAAAGACTTAAATGAATAATAAATAAAGAATGGAATAGTATGAATAAACTGATTAGAAAATTTGCAAAAAAATCATTAGATTTTTTTAGATTTATAATTATTGAGAAGAATATCCCAATCACTCCTATTGATAAAAAAAAGAGTATCCAACTATTTAGTTCTTGATCATATTTTTTAATAAGAGTTTTGTATTCAATTGAATCTGATATATTTAAGAAATCTTCACTTTTTAGAAAATCGACTTCGTAAAATCTTTTTATATATTCTTCAGCGTATTGAACAGATTTTTTAACATTTCCAACTTTTGCATACATCATTGATTTTGATTTCAAATCTTTACCTGATAGTTGAATCTCTGATTCTAATAGTTGATCTTCGGAAGTAAAATTCTTAGCATTTAAATAATTAGATGATTTTGAGATAAAGTTAGAATGTTTTGCATAATTAAAATCTTTAGAAATCCCAATTATAGAATTTGAAAAAACTTTACTGGAAGGATTAATACAAGTTAAGTAGATTAGAAAAAAACAAATAAGGGAGTATTTAGTTTTCAAAAAATTTATAGTTTAGGGATTTAACATGTTATATACCTAAGATGTAAATTTTTCAAAAGGTTGCGAAAATTTAAAAAAATATGTTATTTAGCTTTTGAAAATTTACAATTTTAGTAATTTGTAAAATAACTTATTAAAAGCTTAAAGTTAGTGAAATCCGATAAGGGTTTACTTTAACATCTCTATAATGTTTTGTTTTTATTCATATAATTAAATATATAATCATTAGAGAGTCGATTGGAATTATAGTTGTTTAATAAAAAAGAAATTGAAAAGGGTATGTGTTATATGAATTACTTAAAATTGATTCTAATAACTATCTATTTTCTTATCATACCCGAAAGGACAATGTTTGCAACCACTTTTACAGCAATGGCCTCTTTTTAAGTGATATTTTTCTGTAAAAACTCTGTACCCTTGTTCATTGAAGTAAAAGTCTTCTTGAGTGAGTTCAATTTTTTTATTATACATACTTAAAAATACTAAAATAGAGTACTCAACAAACTACTTTTTATACAATCTACTTTTTTTGATTGGGAGGATATGCTAAGATAATCTTATTCACAAATTCATTAATGCGCTCCTCTTTTTTATCAATATTACTCATCTTCATCGCTCCAGATCCAATACCCTGCCATATGAGTTCATTTTTATTTTTATCTATAAAGTCAATAAATAAAGTTCCTTCTGTATATTGATTAATGTTAAGATTAGTACTCCCAAAAAACCATGGATTATATCCCCAACCAAAACCATAACCAAGGTTATTGTCAGTAACATTAACCTGCTCCCTAGATTTAGTAAAAATACTAATCAATAAATCTGGGTTTTCTGACTTGGTGAAACCTTTTTCAATTAATTCATTTTCTATGGCACGCATGATACGTTTTTTATCAAGGTCTGATACGGAAGCTTTATCTATTCCTTTTTTATAAAAAGCAAATGTTTTATATGTTGAAAAATCTACCTTGGTGTCATAATCCGAGACAACTTTTACGGAGGAACAAGAGGTAAGGATACCTAAGCACAACAAAATAAATAGTTTATATATTTTCATAATTGGTGTTTTTTTATAGATTCTTAAATAATGATAAATCTACCTTATTGGGGATGGTAACTTTTAACTTTTTTTCGTTTTTCATTGCCCGTTTGATTGCAAAAATAGCTTCATCATTTCTTGCCCAGTTTCTCCTAGCTATTCCATTATTTACATCCCAAAAAAGCATGGACTGTATTCTTTTGGCAGACTCTTTACTACCATCAATAAGCATGCCAAATCCACCATTAATAACCTCTCCCCATCCAACACCACCTCCATTATGAATGGAAACCCAAGTAGCACCTCTAAAACTATCTCCAATGACATTTTGAATAGCCATATCTGCAGTAAACTTAGATCCATCATAAATATTTGATGTTTCTCTGTAAGGTGAATCTGTTCCTGAAACATCATGATGATCTCTACCTAAGACTACAGGACCTATTTTTCCTTTTTTAATTGCTTTATTAAATGCTTTGGCAATTTTTATTCTTCCTTCAGCATCTGCATATAGTATTCTAGCCTTTGACCCCACTACTAATTTATTTTCTTGTGCTCCTTTAATCCATTGAATATTATCAGCCATTTGCTGTTGAATCTCTGGAGGAGAATTTTTCTTAATTTCTTCTAGAACTTCACAAGCTATGATATCTGTTTTTTCTAAATCTTCCGAGTTTCCTGAAGCACAAACCCATCTAAAAGGGCCAAATCCATAATCAAAACACATAGGTCCCATAATATCTTGCACATAGCTCTGATATCTAAAATCGATACCATTTTCTGCCATAATATCTGCTCCTGCTCTACTAGCCTCTAGTAAGAAAGCATTACCATAATCAAAGAAATAAGTTCCTTTGGCAGTATGATTATTAATTGCCCTTGCATGCCTTCGAATTGTTTCTTGTACTTTTTCTTTGAATAAAACTGGATTTTCAGCCATCATGTTATTGGCATCTTCAAATGAAATATCACAAGGATAATACCCTCCTGCCCAAGGATTGTGAAGTGAAGTTTGATCTGAGCCCAAATCTATATGAATGTCTTCAACATCAAACTTCTCCCAAACATCTACTATATTGCCTAAATAAGCAAGAGACACAATTTCTTTGTTGTCTTTTGCTAATCTTACTCTAGTTACTAATTTATTGATATCAGTAAATTTCTCATCAATCCAACCTTGATCTAAGCGTACTTGCGTAATTTTAGGGTTTACCTCTGCACATACAGTAATACATCCAGCTATATTTCCAGCTTTAGGTTGAGCACCACTCATTCCGCCCAAACCAGCAGTTACAAATAAATTTCCTTTGGGTGATTTTCCAATCTTTCGAAAACCATTTAAAACGGTAATAGTAGTTCCATGGACTATCCCTTGAGGACCAATATACATATAGCTTCCTGCTGTCATTTGACCGTATTGGCTAACACCCAGGGCATTCATTTTTTCTAAATCGTCTGGCTGAGAATAATTGGGTATTGTTAACCCATTGGTAACCACAACTCTTGGTGAATTTTTACTAGAAGGAAACAATCCCATAGGATGGCCAGAGTACATCGATAGCGTTTGCTTAGAGGTCATTTCAGAGAGGTATTTCATAGTCAACAAATACTGAGCCCAATTTTGAAAAACAGCTCCGTTGCCTCCGTAAGTAATTAGTTCGTGTGGGTGTTGAGCTACAGCATAATCTAAATTATTCTGAATCATTAACATAATGGCTTTAGCCTGCTCACATTTACCTGGATATTCAGAAATTGATCTTGCATACATACTATAAGTAGGACGAAACCGATACATGTAAATACGACCGTATGTTTCTAGTTCTTCAGCAAACTCTGGTAACAAAACTGAATGATGTTTCGCATCAAAATAACGTAATGCATTTCTTAATGCCAACTCTTTTTCGTCTTTAGATAATATATCTTTTCTTTTCGGAGCATGATTAATAGAATATTCATAGTCTCTTTTGTTTGGTAATACATCTGGTATACCTTGTTGTATTAACTCTTTGAATGTCATTTGTACCTGAAAGATTAAAAAATAATTATAGTTACAAATATAATTGATTTTTAAAACGATTAATTTTTATACCGTTAAAAAAAACATCTATTTTTTGAAAAATTCGTAAATTGCAATTCTAAATTCATATTTTTTTTACGAATAATATCATATTTGAACACATATTTATAATAAACAATAATTATTCTGTAAAAAGTATTTAGTTGAAATTAAACTGTCATAAAAAAAATGGAAAATATCACTCCTTACAAACCAATCAATAAAGTTAGAATTGTAACTGCAGCTTCTTTATTTGATGGACATGATGCATCAATTAATATTATGCGTAGAATTATTCAATCTACTGGTGTTGAAGTGATTCATTTGGGACACGATAGAAGTGTTGAAGATGTTGTGAATTGCGCTATACAAGAAGATGTGAATGCTATTGCTATGACCTCCTATCAGGGCGGCCATAATGAATATTTTAAATATATGTATGACTTGTTGAAAGAAAAAAATGCAAGTCATATAAAAATTTTTGGAGGCGGAGGTGGTGTAATACTTCCCGAGGAAATTAAAGATTTAATGGAGTACGGCATTACTCGAATATATTCACCAGATGATGGAAGAGAAATGGGTCTACAAGGAATGATTAATGATTTGGTAAAACAATCAGATTTTCCCATTGGAAAAGTTCTAAATAATGAAATTAATCATCTAAAGAATCAAGACGCTGGAAGTATTGCTCGAATTATTTCATCTGCCGAAAATTTTCCTGAAATTTCAAAAAAAACTTTATCAGAGATCCATAAAAAAAATAAAAATTCTACGACACCCGTTCTAGGAATTACAGGAACTGGCGGTTCTGGAAAGTCTAGTTTGGTTGATGAATTAGTTAGAAGATTTTTAATTGATTTTCCAAATAAAACTATTGGACTTATTTCTGTAGATCCTTCTAAGCGAAAGACAGGTGGTGCCTTATTAGGTGATCGAATAAGAATGAATGCTATTAACAACAGTCGAGTTTACATGAGATCTTTAGCAACTCGTCAGTCTAATTTAGCTTTATCTAAATATGTGAATGAAGCCATAGAGGTTTTAAAAGCTTCAAAATTTGATTTAATTATTCTAGAAACATCAGGTATTGGGCAATCAGATACAGAAATAATTGAACATTCGGATACTTCTCTTTATGTAATGACTCCAGAATTTGGAGCGGCTACTCAGCTAGAAAAAATAGACATGTTAGACTTTGCGGATCTAGTTGCCATTAATAAATTTGATAAACGTGGTGCTCTTGATGCCGTTCGTGATGTAAAAAAACAATATATGCGTAATAATAATTTATGGCATATACACATGAATGACATGCCAGTTTTTGGAACTATAGCCTCACAATTTAACGATCCTGGTATGAATTCGCTTTACAAAGCTATCATGAATAAGCTTGTAGAAAAAACTGGGGTAGATTTAAATTCTTCCATTGAAATAATTCAGGAAATGTCCGAAAAGATTTTTATCATACCACCTGCACGAATTCGTTATTTATCTGAAATAGCAGAAAACAACAGAGCTTATGATAAAAAGGAACGAAGTCAAGTAGAAGTTGCTCAAAAATTATTTGGAATCTATAAAACAATAGACGCTGTACTCAGCACAAATTCATTATCGATCAATCTAAAAGAGACCCTAACAAAAACAGGGTTAAATCATAAAAACATTCTTGAAAAAACCCCAAAAAATGAATTGCCTTTCATAAAATTATTAATCAATCAGTTTGAAAAAGTAAAAATGGATTTAGATCCCTACAATTGGGAAATTATCCTTAGCTGGCACGATAAAATTGAGCGATACAAAGCTCCTATTTATACTTTTAAAGTAAGAAATAAAGATATTAATATAGAAACTCATAGCGAGTCTTTGTCTCATTCTAAAATACCAAAAATATCACTCCCTAAATATGAAGCATGGGGAGATGTATTACGATGGAACTTACAAGAAAATGTTCCAGGAGAATTTCCTTTTACAGCAGGTTTATATCCTTTTAAGCGAACTGGAGAAGATCCAACGAGAATGTTTGCCGGTGAGGGTGGCCCTGAGAGAACCAACAGACGTTTTCATTATGTTAGTCTTGGACTAGAAGCAAAACGCTTATCCACTGCCTTTGATTCTGTGACCTTGTATGGAAATGACCCAGGACATAGACCTGATATTTATGGTAAGATTGGAAATGCTGGTGTTTCAATTTGTTGTTTAGATGATGCTAAAAAATTGTATTCTGGTTTTGACTTAAGTCATCCTATGACCTCAGTTTCAATGACTATTAATGGACCAGCACCAATGTTATTAGGTTTTTTCATGAATGCTGCGATAGATCAAAATTGTGAAAAATATATTATAGAAAATAAGTTAGAAAAAAAGGTTGAATCTATATTTAAAGAAACCTATGATTCAAAAGGATTAAAAAGACCTAAATACAGAGGAGAATTACCGAAGGGCAACAACGGATTAGGTCTTTTATTATTGGGAATTACTGGTGATATGGTGTTACCAACCAAAGTTTATGAACAGATAAAAATAGAAACTTTAACCCAAGTTAGAGGTACTGTACAAGCAGATATTTTAAAAGAAGACCAGGCGCAAAATACGTGTATTTTTTCCACAGAATTTGCATTGAGACTCATGGGAGATGTTCAAGAATATTTCATTAAAAAACAAGTTCGTAATTTCTATTCTGTTTCAATTTCTGGTTACCACATAGCAGAGGCTGGGGCCAACCCAATTACTCAATTGGCACTAACGCTATCTAATGGATTTACTTATATAGAATACTATCTTTCTAGAGGTATGGACATTAATAAGTTTGGGCCTAACTTATCTTTTTTCTTTTCAAATGGAATAGATCCTGAATATGCAGTTATTGGACGTGTAGCTAGAAAAATTTGGGCAAAAGCATTAAAGTATAAATACCAAGCAAACTCTAGAGCACAGATGCTCAAATATCATATTCAAACTTCTGGACGTTCGCTTCATGCTCAAGAAATTGACTTTAATGATATTAGAACTACACTTCAAGCTTTATATGCCATTTATGACAATTGTAATTCTCTACACACCAATGCTTATGATGAAGCCATTACCACTCCGACAGAAGATTCTGTAAGAAGAGCCATGGCTATCCAATTGATTATTAATAAAGAATTAGGATTAACAAAAAATGAAAATCCAATTCAAGGGTCATTTATCATTGAAGAGTTAACCGATTTAGTGGAAGAAGCAGTATTGATTGAATTTGATAGAATTACAGAAAGGGGTGGTGTTTTAGGTGCTATGGAAACCATGTATCAACGATCAAAAATACAAGAGGAAAGTTTGCATTATGAGACTTTAAAACACAATGGAAATTTTCCAATAATTGGTGTTAATACATTTTTGAGTTCAAAAGGCTCTCCAACAATTCTTCCATCTGAAGTAATTAGAGCAACAGAAAAAGAAAAGAAATTTCAGATAGAAACTAAAGAATTGTTACATAATACCAATAAAAATGAAGCTACTACTCAATTAAAATCTTTACAGCAGGCAGCCATGAATAATAAAAACTTATTTGAAAAAATTATGGATACTACCAAAGTATGTTCTTTAGGGCAAATAACAGCTGCACTTTTTGAAGTAGGTGGTCAATACAGACGAAATATGTAGTACTAAATAATTTATAAACTAAATATATAATCAGATGAACAAAATTATACTCATATTATTAATAATTTTTATAGGTTGTAGACCTAGCCAAAAGGGAACTAATACAGGTGAAAAAGCTATGTATAATGATTATGTTGTTACACCAAAAAAAATTATAATTATTGATAATGTTAAAAGACATCTTTTTGATTATTCTATTTCAGATGAAATTGGTTTAAATAAAATGCATGCTCCAGTGGGTTGGACTGAGCCTGTAATTAAAGCTAAATTTGAAATAAGAGGTATTGTCTTGAGCGGAATACTTGGACTAGAATTTAAAGAAGGTGTAAAAAAAATTCCAAGTAGTAAAGGGTTTTTGATACCTAACAACACAAAAGTTAGAATTTTTAATGCTGGTTCAGAAGAATTGGTTTTGATAGAGGTATTAAAACCAGGGTATCAAAAAAAATTGGTTAAATTTTTTGAAGGATTTAATAACTAATGTATTGATGTTAAAAAACAAGTAATCACTATTTTTTTATATTTGATTGTATAATTATTAAAAAATAAAAATATAATCTTATGAATAACACAAGAGATATTGTAAAAGTAAGACTTCATGATGGTATTGTAGGACTCCTAAATATTGGATCTATAGTACTAGCAAGTGAATTAGGGTTCAACTGGATTTATATAGCTGTTGCCGTTGCTGTACTTCAAATTTTAAGCCCTATCACAAAATTTTGTCCTGTTTACACGATTTTAAATAAATTAATGCCTGACACCACCCCCATTCAAAATGGAAAATAATTGAAAAGAAACGCATCTTTTTTCAATTATTTGAGTCTTTTATATATAAACTAAAACAACTAAAGATGATTTATAAAAATCAATGTACCTGTTCCTGTGTTGCCTGTATAAACGGAGATTGCTCTGGCTGTACTTGTGAAGTGTGCTCATGTTCTAACTGTAACTCCTAGTTATAGAATTGAATAGAAATTTTTGAAGTAACTATTATGATGACTACTAATGATGTTTGGAAACAATATTCTGATGATATAAAAAGGTATATTGAAAATAAGGTTCGTGATGAGGTGATAACTGAAGATATTCTTCAAGACACATTCATAAAAATTCACACTAAATTACATACGCTAAAAGATTTAAATAAAATTAAGTCTTGGTGCTTTACCATTGCAAGAAACTCTATTATGGATTTTTTCAGAACCTCAAAAATTAGCTCTGAATTACCCGATCTTACAGCAGAAATAGACACTGAGGAAAATTTTCATACCGAAAAAGAGTGTTTACTAGGTATTTTACAAAACCTACCTAAAAAATATAGGACACCTCTCTTCTTGTCTGATATTAAAGGTATGAAACAGTCTGAAGTAGCTAAACTACTCCATCAAAATTTACCAACCACTAAATCCCAGATTCAGCGTGCAAGAAAACTAATAGCACAAGGGTTTATGGACTGTTGTGGATTTGTTATGAATGATCAAGGTCTATTAGTTGGGGAAATCAAAGAAAAAGAAAACTGTAAGGTTTGTAATTAGTCTTTAATTCCAGGCTGTTTTAATATCCAGTTTTTCTCTTCTTTCTGAGCATCAACCATTTGCTTAACATCTAAAAGTAATTTTTTTGCATCATAAATTACACCATCTTTTATGGTGTATTTTACTCCTCCTACCCTAACTACTTCATTTGATTCGGTTAATTTAATAGCTCCTGTTCCGTAAAGAACTTTTAAATTTTGTAAAGGATTTTCTTCTACAATAACAAAATCTGCTAATTTGCCTATTTGAATAGAGCCAATTTTATCATCCCAACCTAAAGCTTCTGCTCCATTTAAAGTTGCTGAACGAATTACTTCTAGAGGATGAAATCCTGCCTCTCTTAACAATTCCAATTCTCTTATGTAGGCAAAACCATACAATTGGTATATAAAACCAGAATCTGATCCTGCAGTTACTCTACCTCCTCTATTTTTATATTCGTTGATAAAGGTCATCCATAACTGAAAATTATTTTTCCATGCCACCTCTTGTTCTGTTCCCCAATAATGCCAATAAGAACCATGTGAAATTTTACTTGGTTCATAAAATTTCCATAATGAAGGCAAGGTATATGTTTCATGCCATTCTGCTCTTCTAGCTCTTTGCAAGTCTCTACTAGCCTCATAAATATTAAATGTAGGGTCTAAGGTAAAATCTAGCTCTAATAACTCATTCATTACATTGTTCCAATGAGTAGAATATGGCTTAGCAGCTTGCTCCCATAGTTTACCTGCTTCCTCAAAACGATGCTGTTCATTTTGATAATTGTAATCTAACGGATAATTTTGAACAGTTTTATCATCAAAAAGAGCCTCAGGTAAACCGTACCAATGCTCCATAGAAGTTAGACCTGCTCTAGCAGAATGTAAAACATTCCATCTAGCTACGCTTAATTGAGCGTGATGACATGCAGAGCCTAAACCTAATTTTTTATTCTCATCTAGGGCAGCGGTCATAATTTCAGGCTCTGATCCAAAGAATTTTATACCATCCGCACCATTTTTTGCATTTTTCCTTACCCATTCTCTAGCCATTTCGGGAGTACTAATGGGGTTTTTACTTCCAGATCCAAATCCAACATAATCAAAGATTCTAGGTGCTACAATTTTATTTTTAGAACTCAAAATTTTTAATTCTTTTGCATTAATACCACTTGGTTGCCTTACTGTAGTAATTCCATGAGCCATCCATAACTTAAAAACATATGATGAATTTGCACCCTGTGATTTTCCTCCAATATGACCATGCATATCTATAAATCCAGGAAGTAAATACATGCCAGATGCATCTAATTCTTTACCACCATTTTTTAATTTAGGTCTGTTCTTTTCTTCAATTTCTACTCCTGGATAACCCACCACTTGTATAGCGACAATAATGTTATTCTCAACGACTATGTCTACTGGCCCTCTGGGAGGAGAGCCATCTCCATTAATTAAGGTAACTCCTCTAATAATTAATTGATCAAAAGGCCCTTCACCTAAGTAGTTTTCTTGAGAAAATCCTTTATGAACCAGCAGCAATAAAAATATAATAAGTAATTTTTTCATACGATACATTGTTAATTTCCTATTTGTGGAACTGATATATTATTTCCTAAAAATAAAGCATTTAAAAATAGTTTATTAGTACCATACCAAGCACCCCTAAAGTTTGGGTTATCTGCAAATAAAATAGCTCTTCCTTTTCCTATTGGACTTACTAATAACGACGCAGAGGGTTTTAAATAGGTATTTAAATTAACTGGAGAGATATACCCATCTATATGAGGATCCGCTGAGTATTTTGCTACGGTAGCATACGGGTTTTTGCTAGGTTTTAAAAATACAGTATTGTTTTTATAAACTGGTAATTTAATATCTCTAAACCCAAAACCTAGTGGATGTGTGAGATCTAATTCGATCTCAAAAATAGAACCGCCTAATCTTTCTCTACCAATATTTTCTCTAGCATCTACATAAGGCAGTCTCTTTACAATTTTATTGGAGGAGTCTTTTTTATCTATAGATTTTTTAGTAAGACTTTCTTTTACTAGTTTTTTAGAGATCAACCATTTTGAAGCACTACCAATAGTAATTAAAGTATTACCTCTACTAGCCCAATCTTTAATTTTATTTCTTTGAATAGAGTCTAACTGACTATAATTCCCAGATACCATAACTAAGATATTATATTTATCTAATGAAATTCTATTCAAATTGTGAAGTTGCAACTTCGTAATTGGCATTTCTACTCTTGTATCCAATAAATGCCATACTTCTCCTGCTTCATATGAAGAGACTCCATTTCCAATAAACATAGCAGCTTTCACTTTGTGAATTTTTCTGAAATTGTTACTTCCTAAATCTATCCCTTTCACGCTAAACCCTGTATTTGTTGAATATACGGGCACCATAAATTTTTGTTGTGCCTCACTTATAATTTCATAAACAGCAGTAGATGACAAGTGTTGTTTACTTACAGGAATCATAACTGTTCCATAATTAAAATTTTTAACTCCGTCAGATGTATTTGCTGAAAATTTCTTGAAGGCAGCAGAAGTTTTTATTCCTCTTTGTTGTATATAATTTAATGCAGCTGGAGCGTTATAATCATCCCAGTCTAAAAGGTAAGCATACTCTGTTTTTGAAACTTTAGGATTATTTAATAGCTTCGAAGAAGTTGTTATTTCCTTACCTATTCTTGCTGACTTTAACCCTTTAGGTTTCATGTTATAAAAATTAGAAACACTCCAAGCAGACGCATCATAAAAAACACTATCTGCATATTGGCTATATGATTCAAACATTGTTTGAACCATTCTATGTTGTTTTTGCTTTAACGGCACATAAAATTTAGCACCTTTTTCATATACTTTAATCTTATGTTTCATCAAGAAATCAATAAAAGCTTTGTTTCTATTTTGATCATAATTATCTCCAAATTCATATCCAGAAAAACCTGAAGCAGTTTTTTTTGTAACAGCAGATTTAAAAAAGTCTTGTTGGTATTTTCTTAATACTGTTTTATTGTCTACAGCTGCTTTAATGGTAGCTATACTAGATCTATATTGGTTTCTTATGGTAAATCCAAATGAAATTGTCCCATAATCTGTATCTTGTAAATGACCTCTAGAACTTGCTTGTTCAAACAATAACGCCAGAGCTCCCTGCAAATCTGGATAAGATGATCCATACCCTGGATATGTTCCATCAAAGGCTTCTTTGGTAAAATACAGAGATCCTATATCATCCATAGTTTTTGCAAAATAAGGTGCAAACAAATTATTTAAATCTTCGTAATTTTCTTTTGGCATTATTGGATCCTTAGAACCAATAGCTTTCATAGGTTCAAAAAAGAAATTACTATTAGTACCCATTTCATGGAAGTCTGTTACAACATTTGGATACCAATCATGATACCATTTTAATTTCCCCTGACTTTCTGGATGAACAGCTAACAACCAATCTCTATTTAAATCAAACCAATAATGATTTGTTCTACCTCTGGGCCACATTTCGTTGTGCTCTGCATCAGCATTATCAGAAACTAAGGAATATGCCTTATATTGGTTAGCCCACTGTGTATGTCTATCTCTTCCATCTGGATTGATGGTTGGGTCTATAAAAATAACAGAATTATTAAGGTAATTTTTCACTTCTTCGCTTTCAGATGCAACTAGTGTATAAGCGGTTAATAATGCCGCTTCAGAACTAGATGGTTCGTTTCCGTGAACATTGTAAGCAAGTTGAATAAATACTGGAACCTCATCATAATTTTGAGGTGTTAAAGTAGGATTAGTAAACTTTAAATGTTGCTTTTTTAAATTACTTAAATCAGCTAGGTTCTTCTCAGAAGAAACTCTAAGTATAACTAATTTTCTTTTTTCATGTGTATATCCGTAAAGTTCAATTTCTGCCTTATCTGAAATTTCAGCTAATTTGTACAAGTAAGATACTATTTGATCATGTCTAGTGTGTTGATCCCCGATTGGATATCCCAAAAATTCCTCTGGTGTTGGAATTGTTGAATCAAATGGATTCTTATCTTTAAAAAAATAATCTTGAGAAAATGAATTAGAGATAGTAAAAAAAATGGCTAGTACAGTTAGTTTTTTTAAAATTTGCATGATAGAGTTTTAAAAATGTTACTAAAAATACAAATTTATTATATGAAACATAAAAATCTCTGTTCAAATAATCGCTTAATTGTTTAGCTCTCCTTTTTTGTTTTGTATTTTTACGAATGTAAATCGACTATAGGCATAAAAATAAAATTTAAATTCACCCCATTTTTTCAGATTCAATCATAAAATAAACCACCACTCTTAAAA
>FUWD013231880.1_pt1 | contig 17823 bp, 23 predicted proteins | sample 1063281 | NCBI WGS metagenome assembly FUWD01 (sample SAMEA79048168, study PRJEB19326) | metagenome | biome: marine | reverse complement strand
CAGCACTATCTCGTCCGTTTCTCGATGATCCACCTGCTTTTTTTGTTGCCATAATTTACCTAATTAATTTACTTGCTACTTCAGCCTCTACTTTTTCAACTTTTTTAGTTGGTTTTACCATTTTCTCTGCTTCAGATAAAACTTTACCATCTTTTGAAAAAATTTTGCTAATTCTAATTAATGAATACTGTTGTCTGTGACCATTTTTTCTTCTTGAGTTTTGTCTTCTTCTTTTTTTAAAGATTAAAACTGTTCTATTTTTACCATTTTCAATAAGATCGGCCTCAACTTTTGCCCCTTCAACCACAGGAGAACCAACTTCAATAGTTTTATCATCTCCATAAGCCAAGATTTCTTTGAATTCAATTTTAGTTTCAGGTTTGGAATCTTCTAATCTTTCGATTTTAAGAATTTCACCAGCTTTAACTTTATACTGTTTTCCACCTGTTTGTATTATTGCGTATGACATTTTATAATCTATTTTTTATAATCAGCAATATAGTCCCGACCAAATTATAGTCAAGCGTGAATAAGCTAGAAATTGTCCTTTAAATCTCTCAGTTTTGAAAAGGTTTCAATCTTACTGGATCTAAGAAAAATATTGCACTCCAATTCCTCCTTAATTGTAGATGGAATGGTAGGTAAATTGTTTTTTAATTTTTCGTCTAAAAGCTTTATCTTGGCCTTAAGGTTTTGGTTGTCTTTGTCATGGGTGATACAAAACTTAGAATTTTGCTTAGTGTATTCATGTCCACAGTAAATTTTAGTTTTTTCCGGGAGTGTTTTTAATTTCATTAAGGAATTATGCATCTGAGCGTACGTCCCTTCAAAAATTTTACCACAGCCAAGTGAAAAAAGAGTATCGCCAGTAAAAACAGATTCTTCATTATAAAAATAAAAACATATATGGCCAAGTGTATGACCAGGTATATGAAATATTTTAGCTTCAAAATTTTCTTGTTGCCAGATTTCTTTATCATCAACTAGAGTATCTATTTCAGGTATCCTATCCTTGTCTCCTTTATACCCAATAACACTGGCTCCATATCTTTCTTTTAATTCCTGGTTACCACCGACATGATCATAATGATGATGAGTATTTAATATATATTTTAAATTTATATTTTTTTCTTCCAAGTATTTAATAATAGGTTTTGCTTCGCTAGGATCAATTACACAAGCAATATTTTTTATTTCATCAATAATCAGATAAGAATAATTATCTTGCAAACAAGGTATTATTTGAATTTTCATTTATCTTTCAATTAAAAAAATTCCCAGTTCAGCAGATAAATTTTTTACATTAAGATTAAATTCATTAATAGAGGATATCCTTTCATTCTGTAAGGCTAATGATTTATCCAATTTTATTTCTCGATTTTCACAAAAATTATAAAAATCTTTTATAGTACACATGTGAAGATTGGGGGTATTATACCATTCATTGGGCAGATTTTTCGTAACCGGCATTGTTCCTTTAAATAATAAATGAAGTCTAACCTTCCAAAAACCAAAATTAGGTATTGTAACAATAGCTTTTTTACCAACCCTTAATAATTCTTTGATAACTATTTCGGGGCTTAGAAATGCCTGTAGTGTTTGGCTTAATATAACAAAATCAAAAGAACTATCTGGAAATTGCAATAGATCTTTTTCTGCATCCCCCTCGATAACAGCCAGTCCTTTAGATAAACATTTTTGCACATTATCTTTTGAAATTTCTATTCCCCTTATGTCTATTTCTTTATTATGTTTAAGGTATTCCATTAATGTACCATCTCCACAACCGACATCTAAAACTCTAGTATTTTTTTCAATTAAATCAGATATTATTTGAAATTCTTGTTTCATGTTTAGTTTTTAGAATAAGTTGTTTTGATATAATCACCTAAAGTATTTAAAAATTTAGGAACATTCAAAAGAAAAGAATCGTGACCTTTGTCAGATTCAATCTCAACAAATCCAACATCAGCACCTATAGCATTCAGGGCTATAACGATTTCTTTATTTTCAGAAGTTGGATAAAGCCAATCGGAAGTAAAGGATATAATAAGAAACTTGGTTTTAGTATTTTCAAATGCTTGAGGTAAATTACCATTATGTTCTTTGATTAGATCAAAATAGTCCATAGCTCTTGTTATATATAGGTAGCTATTAGCATCAAATCTATCAACGAATACTGATCCTTGGTGTCTTAAATAACTTTCAATTTGAAAATCTGCATCAAAACCAAATTTTAAATCATCTCTTTCTTGCAGCTTTCTTCCAAACTTTTCCTGCAGACCATTTTTAGATAAATAAGTTATGTGTGCAGCCATCCTTGCAACAGACAATCCTTTATTAGGGTTTTTATTTTGATTAGAATAATCTCCATTCGCCCAATTAGCATCAGCCATAATTGACTGTCTGCCTAGTTCATTAAAAGCAATATTTTGTGCTGAATGACTTGCGGTACAAGCTATTGGAATAGCTACTTTTGCTTTGTCAGGAAAATTACTAACAAACTGTAGTGTTTGCATACCACCCATTGACCCACCGATAACTGCAAATAATTTTTCAATATTAAAAAAATTCAACAAATTAAATTGTGCATTAACCATGTCGTTAATAGTTATAACTGGAAAATTAGTGCCATATATTTTATTGGTATCAGGATTAATTTCATTAGGACCGAAAGAGCCCATGCATCCTCCAATAACATTAGCACAAATTACAAAAAAATTATCAGTATCAATAGCCTTACCAGAGCCAACAGCGTAGAACCACCAACCTTCTTTTTTAGTTATTGGGTTTATTCCAGATGCAAATTGATCACCAGTTAATGCATGAAAAACAAGAATGGCATTATCTTTTTTTTCGTTTAAAGAACCATAAGTTTCGTAAGCCAAAGAATAGTTGTTAATAGTTTGACCACAGTCCAATTTTAATGGCTTATCAATTACAATCTTTTTTATGTTCACATTTTTATTCATAAATATTAGCTAATTTGGAATTGCGAGACAAAAAACTTATTTAGCGGTTTTTTTACGCGCTCGCAATTTAGTTAAATCAGCGCATAATTTTTGTACAAGATAGTATTTCTTATGTCAATTTTTATAAAAAATGACTTATTCTATATGAAAGGATAATATTTTATTTATAAAGTAAATAAATTAATAAAATGACAATTCCGAAATTTAAAACATTTAAAATAGAGGCCTATAAACCAGGCAAGTCAGATATACGCAAAATTCAAAACCCTATAAAATTATCAGCAAATGAATCTGCACTTGGAGTGAGCCCAAGGGCACTGAAGGTTCTCCAGAGTAAAGATTTCTTAATGTCTAAGTATCCAGACAGCAAAGCAAGTAATCTTAGAAAAGAAATTGCAAAGAAATATAAGTGTGATTTAGATAAAATTATCTGTGGAGCAGGATCTGATGAAATTATTCAAATGATTTGTCAGTTATATCTAAAACCTTCAGATGAAGTGGTTGTTCCGCAATATAGCTTTTTAATGTACAGAATATATGCTCAAATAGTAGGAGCAAAGGTAATTTTTTCTAAAGAAAAAAATTTTAAAGTTTCAATTAGTGAAATACTTAAAAAAATAACTAAAAAAACCAAACTGGTATTCATTGCCAATCCTAACAACCCAACAGGAACATATTTGGGTAAAAGCGAATTGATAGAGTTAAGAAAAAAATTAAATAAAAATATTTTACTGGTTTTAGATGATGCCTATTTTGAATATATGAAAAATAAAGATTACGAATCTGGCTTAGATTTATTTAAAAATAAAGATAATGTTTTTGTAATAAGAACTTTTTCAAAAATATATGGATTAGCTTCGTTACGGGTAGGTTGGGGACATGCGCCCAAAAAAATAATTAATGCAATGAATTTAATCAAACCACCATTTAATGTTAATCAAATTGCACAGTTGGCTGCAGCAGAATCTCTAAAAGACAAAAGCTTTATTAACAGATCTATTAAACATAATATTATTTTTGCAAACAAGATTAAGAAATTTTTAGAAAAATTTAAAATCTTTTCTAGTGATGTAACTGCTAACTTTTTATTGTTAAATTTTGATAAGTGTAAATATTCTGCTAATTATGTTTTTAACATGCTACAATTAAAAGGAATCATTTTAAGATCAACTGAAGATGGCTATAAGATAAAAAATAAATTAAGACTTACTATTGGTTCAAAAACACAAAATAATAAATTTATAAAAGCAATTATAGATATATTTAATTAATTATGAAAAATATTTTAATTATAGGATGTGGGTTGATTGGGTCATCTGTATTAAGAGCTATTTCTAAAAATAAAATTGCAAAAAAAGTATTTGTATATGAAAAATCAAAAACCAATATATCGAAAATTAAAAAATTAAAATTGCCATGCACTATATTAACTGATTTTAAAGAAGCAGTTCCAAATGTAGATTTAATAATAGTTTGTACTCCTCTAAGCGAATACAAAGGAATAATTTTAAAGTTAAATAAGTACTTATCACCTAAAACTATTATTACAGATGTTGGATCAAGTAAGGAAAAATCTCACGATGTAATTAAAAAAACATTAAAGAAAGGAATTTCTTGGGACATCCAGTCACCCGATTGCAGGTTCAGAGGTTAGTGGACCAGAGCACGGTAAAAAAGATTTATTTTTAAATAAATCGGTGCATTCTTATAAAGGAAAAAGACACTAATAGAAAACATCTCTCAATATTAAGTAAGTTCTGGAAAAAAATTGGATCAAGGGTTTCAATTATGAATTCTAAAAAACACGATGTGATTTTTTCAATGACTAGTCATTTACCACATTTAATTGCTTATAATTTGGTAAAAACTGCTACTGATTTTGAAAAACAACAAAGATACGAGTTGATCAAGTTTAGTGCCGGTGGTTTAAGAGACTTTTCAAGAATTGCTGCCTCCAATGAAATTATGTGGAGAGATATATTTTTTAACAATCAAAAGAATATTTCTAAAGTTATAGATTTATTCATTAAAAATTTACGAGCTTTTAAAAAAGATATTCAATCTAGAAATGAAAAATCAATAATTAAGAAATTAATTGATACAAAAAAGGTTAGAAAAAAAATAATAAAGTTAAAACAAGATATTAATAAACCAGATTTTGGAAGAAATTAGATTTTTATTGAAGATATTTTTTTAACCTCTAATTTTGCAGTTTTCTTAATTCTTTCTAGTGTTTTAATGATTGGCATGATGATAACTTTTTTCTCTGGACCATATGCGTGAATTAATTTTTCAGCACTAATACAAACTGCAATATGACCCTTCCAAAAGATAAGATCTCCCTTATTAAATTTTTTATTCTTAAGTTTGTTTAAGGAATGCTTTATTTGATCCTTACTATCTCTTGGGTAAAATTTTTTATTATATAAAAAAAATAGCTGCACCAGCGCAGAACAATCTATACCTTTATAGCTTTTGCCACCCCAAATATATTTAACATTTAAAAACAACTTAAATATTTTAACAAAGTTTTTTTCTATATGCGTAATAATTTTTATATCTTCTAACTTTATCCAATTATTTTTTTGATATTCTATAAAACCTTTTTCTTTTTCGATTATATGAATTTGAGAAGCAAAAGTTAAACAGTTTTTAGTTAGATAAAATTTTTTATGATTATTTTTTTTATAAATTTTTGCTTTAAGTTTAAATACCTTATGTGTTGGTTTGAATTTCTCTATAAAGTGAGGATTTTTTATAAACCCAATATAATTATCATAGGATGTTTTTATTTTAAGCCACCCCTTATCTTTTAATAAAACCTTAAACCTCTCACCAAAAATAATTTGGGAACTTATAGCAGATTTTTTAGAAGGTTTTTCAAATATATTTAAATAGGGATCTGTTAAAAAAAGATTATTTTTCATTCAATTTAAGCTTATCTTTAATCAACCACAAACATATTAAAGATGGAACACACCATAAGAGCTGTTAATATAAAAAAGATGCCCCAATCACCATTTAACCAGTCCACTAAAGCACCTGAGGAAGAAGCTAGTGTGGTTCTGCCAGCTGTACCAATTGAGGCAAGTAAAGCATACTGCGTGGCCGTATAGGTTCTATCAACCAATAAAGAAATAAAAGCCACAAAGGCAACTGTTGCAAATGCTGCGGCCACATCATCAAAAATCACCGCAACTGCAAAAAGTAGTTCTGATTTTTCGCTCCAAGCAAGGACAGTAAATAACAGGTTCGTTGATGCCATTAAAATCCCAGCTAAGAACATTGCTTTCAATACACCAGACCTAATTACAAAAAGTCCTCCCAATAATGTAAAAACTACAGTGGTAATCCATCCTAGTGTTTTAGAGTAAATAGCTATATCTCCTTTTGAAAAGCCAATTTCTTTATAAAAAACAATAGACATTCTTCCTAAAAATGCCTCACCAATTTTAAATAAAAAAACAAAGCTCAAAATACCAATTGCGATAGAAAATCCATTGTTCCTAAAAAAACTTATAATAGGACCTCCCATTGTGCTCCCTATCCAAGAAACAAGGTTGCTTATAATATTTTTTGATCCAATTTTATTTTGAATTAGTAAATCAATCTCCTTTTGTTTTGATTTACGGTCAATTGAAGTTGATTCGTGGATAAACATTAGACCTATATTCATTAGAATAATAACCATACCCAGGATTAAAAACGTTATTTGCCAATAATTATTAATGCCTATATTTTCAAAATATTGAGCTGTAAATAATGCAATTACTCCTCCTAACTTGTAACCACTCCACCAACCTACAACAGAAACTGCCGCACCAGCAGCCATAGATTTACTTTCATTTTTGCCTATTTGCTCAATCCTTAGAGCATCCACAGTAATATCTTGTGTAGCAGAAGCGGTAGCAATTATTAGACCAATAGTAATCAATAGAGTTAAATTTTCAGTTGGATTTAAAACACTCCACACACATAGGCAAGCTAAAATAATAACTTGCATAATAACTATCCAAGCTTTTCTGTGACCTATTTTTTTAGTTAAAATAGGTATTTGAAATCTATCAATTAAAGGTGCCCACAAATAGTTAAAAGCGTAAACGGCAAATATTAATCCTGCCCAACCAATTGTTGATCTACTTAATCCATCTTCTTTGAGCCATAGACTCAGACTACTTCCAATTAAAACCCATGGAAAACCTGATATTGCACCTAGTAATAATATTCTAAGCATTCTTTTATCAAGGTAGATTGAGAAAGTTTCTGAGAGTGATTGTTTTTTAATTTTGATCATGGTTAATTTCTCCAAAAAGAAGGAAGAAACAATACAAGTATAGCAAAAAGTTCTAATCTACCCAATATCATTCCAAGCGTTAAAATCCATTTAGAAACTTCGGGTAAACTTGAAAAATTGCCATTAGGACCAATTATAGAGCCTAACCCAGGACCAACATTTGATATTGAAGTGGCTGCCCCTGAAATTGAAGTAACAAAATCTAAACCACTTAAAGATAGAAATGCAGTTATCAAAAAAAATATAACCAAATAAAGGAAAATAAAAGAGATGATAGATGCCATAAATTTATCATCTACATTACTTTTGTCATATTTTATTATAAAGACACCCTTAGGGTAAATAATTTTCTTTAATTGATTAACAATAAAAAGATATAAAATTTGAATTCTAAAAATTTTAATTCCACAAGTTGTTGAGCCAGCACACCCACCAATAAACATTAATGTTAAAAAGAAAATAAGTGGAAAATTACCCCATCCATCAAATTCCCCCGTAACGTAACCGGTGCCACTCAAAATAGAAATAACATTAAAGAAAATAGCTCGCAAATTGATTGGAGAAAAACTTTTGTTTTGAAAAAGTAAATAAATAAAAAGTATAATAATTGAAAAAATAATAATTTTTAAAAATGATCTTATTTGAACATCTGAAATAAGAATTTTTCTATCTCCATTTAAAAATTTAATATAGGCAATAAAAGGTAAGCTACCCAATATAATGAAAATCATGGATGATATTTCAATAGATAGACTATTAAAATATCCAATAGATTCATTATAATTTGAAAAGCCACCAGTTGCTATTGTAGTCATTGAATGAGTTAAGCTATCAAAGGTATTCATGCCAAAAATTTTATAAGTAACAGCACAAAGTGCAGTTAAGCTTAAATAAACATAAATTAATCTAAGAGAAATTTCTTTAGACTTTGGTAACAGTTTCTCAGAAGAATCATTGCTTGAAATTTTAAATAATTGCATACCCCCAACATTCATTATTGGCATTAGAGTTATTGCCATTACAATAATACCAATTCCACCAAGCCATTGAAGCATAGCTCTCCATAAAAGTATTGATCTAGGAGCTTCCTCTAAATTAGATATAATGGTAGATCCTGTAGTAGTAATACCAGACATACTTTCAAAAAATGAATCAGTTATAGATAGCTCTAGAGTAGAAAAAATAAAAGGCAAAGAGCCAAATATTGCAATACTTAACCAAGAAAGAGCCGTTAATAAAAAAGCTTGTTGTAGATTTAATTTTTTATCATGATTTAAATTTGCCAAAAAAAATAAAATACCAAATACAATTGAAATTATCGATCCCCCTATAAAAGAAGAATCAACTTCTGAATAAATAAATTGGGCTAAAATTGGAATCATCATGGAAATTCCAAGAATAATTTGCAAAACACCCAAGGTAAAAAAAACTGTTTTATAATTAGACATTTTGAAAGAACATTATTTTATGGTAAATAAATTTCAACTCTATAAGAATTAATAAAAACACCAAATATAAGATATTTGTTATTAAACAAAGTGATTGAAAAAGATAATTTAGATAAAACTAACGCATGGCCTTTCGTTGAGGCCAAAAAAATGTTGCGTGAAAGAAAATCCTTTATAGCCCAAAAGGGCAAAATAATTTTACAAACTGGTTATGGTCCAAGTGGATTACCTCATATAGGAACATTTGGTGAAGTTGCGAGAACATCAATGATGGTTAATGCTCTAAAGCAACTTACTGATACACCAACTGAGATTATAACTTTCTCCGATGATATGGATGGCTTTAGAAAGGTCCCAGAAAATGTTCCTAATCAAGAACTCTTAAATAACAACCTTCATAAACCCTTAACGCAAGTACCCGATCCATTCGAAAAATTTGCAAGTTTTGGTGAACATAATAACGAAATGTTAAAAGATTTTTTAGATAGATTTAATTTTGAATATAATTTCAAAAGTTCTTCTGTTCTTTATAAGGGTGGTTTTTTTAATCCTACACTACAATTAATCTTAGAAAATTATCAAGGCATTATGGATATAATTCTTCCAACTCTAGGTAAAGAAAGACAAAGAACTTACAGTCCATTTTTACCAATCTGTCCAGATACAGGCAAAGTTTTAGAAATTCCAGTTTTAGAAATTATAAAAGAAAAATCCAAAATTATTTTTGATAATAATAGTAAAAACTTGAAATCAGTATTTTAGACGGAAATTGTAAATTACAATGGAAAGTAGATTGGGCTATGAGATGGTATGCTCTGGATATAGATTTTGAAATGTATGGAAAAGATTTAATCGAAAGTGCAATATTATCTTCAAGAATAGTAAAATTAATTGGGAAAACAAACCCATCTGGTTTTGCTTATGAACTTTTTTTAGATGAAAAAGGAGAAAAAATCTCCAAATCCAAAGGTAATGGAATCACAATTGATCAATGGTTAGAGTACGCTTCACCTGAGAGCCTTTCATTGTACATGTATCAAAATCCTAAAAGAGCAAAAAAATTATACAAAGAAATAGTTCCCAAAACAGTTGATGAATATTTGGAGCTTATAGAAAAAGCAAAAAATCAAAATGAACTTCAGTTATTAATGAATCCGGTTTGGCATGTGCATAATGGATCAATTCCTAAAGAGGATACTATCATGAGCTTTTCAATGCTTTTAAACTTAGTTGAAACAAGTAATGCCGACTCTAAAGAATTGCTTTGGAAATTTGTAAAAAAATATAAAAAAGATATTTCAGAAAAAGAACATCCAATTTTTGATAACTTAATTGGTTATGCAATTAAATATTTTAATGATGTAATTAAATTGCAAAAAAAATATAAAAAACCCAAAACAGGTGAAAAATTAGCACTGGAAGCTCTAGTAAAGACTCTCGACAGTTGTAATGACGAAATGTTACCTGAGGATATTCAGACATTAATTTATTCAACAGGAAAAGAGAACGGATACGCAGAAAATTTGCGTGATTGGTTTAAATTAATCTATGAAGTTATTTTTGGAGACGAAAATGGACCAAGAATGGGTTTTTTTATAAGTTTTTTTGGAGTGAATGAAACTAAAGAATTAATAAAAGAAAAAATAAAATAATGTTTTCAAAATTCAGATCACTAATTTTTAAAATTGATCCTGAAACTGCCCATAATTTAGCAATTAAGTCTTTAAAACTAAATCTATTACCAAATTTAATTGATCAAAATAAAGGAGATCCAATTTTTGAGACCAGCTTATTTGGTAAAACTATAGACAACCCTATAGGAATGGCAGCTGGGTTTGATAAAAATGCTGAAGTTTACAATTCATTATTTAAACTTGGGTTTGGTTTTGTTGAGGTCGGGACGGTTACACCACTTGAGCAGTATGGAAACCCCAAGCCAAGAGTTTTTAGATTAGTTGAAGATCAGGCTCTTATAAATAGATTAGGATTTAATAATCTTGGAGCAGAAAATATTTGTAAAAGAATTAAATCAAACTCACATGAGGGTCCATTAGGTGTTAATATAGGGCCCAATAAAGATAGTGATGATAGATTAAATGATTACTTAATTGGACTCAGAACCTTTCATGATATTGCCGACTATATTACTATCAATATTTCTTCACCTAATACAGAAAATTTAAGGGCATTTCATGATGAGACTAAGTTTAATGAATTGATGAACGCAATAGAAAAAGAAAAGGTTAAACTTAAATCTAAAATACCAATTGTCGTAAAAATTTCTCCAGATATTTCAGAGGAACAAATTGAGATAATAAGCAAAACTTTAATTCAATATAAGGTCAGAGCAATAATTGTTTCTAATACAACTTCTAAAAATCGAGAAAAACTAAATGATATTTTGAAACATCAAAAAGGTGGATTATCAGGAAAACCTCTTGAAGAGGAAGCTAATAAATTAATAAGTAAGTTCTACAAACTGTTAAAGGGGAAAATTGAAATTATAGGAGTTGGAGGCGTAGACTCTGGAGAGAGTGCTTATAAAAAATTTCAGTCGGGAGCAAGCTATGTGCAATTATATACTGGAATGGTTTTTCAAGGACCAAACATTGTGGGAAAAATAAAAAAAGAGCTTAAAGAAATATTAATTGCTGAGGGGATTAAGAATTTTAAAGAAATAATAGGAAAGAAGCCGACTAATTGACCCTAATAAACTTGACGAGATCATTAACACATCTTATATAGTCACTAAATATTATGTCTAAAAAATGTGAATTAACTGGTAAAATTCCTATGAAAGGTCACAATGTTAGTCACGCTAATAATAAGACTAAAAGAAGATTTTTACCTAACTTAAAAAAAGCTAAATTTACAAGTGAACTTTTAAAAAGAAGTTTAACTTTAAGAGTAAGTAATGCGGGTGTTAGATGTGTCGATAAAAAAGGCACTTTTGATGAGTTCTTAAAGACTGCAAAAAATAAAAATATTTCACCTAGACTAAAAAAATTAAAAAAAAGCATATTAATTAAGTCACCATTTATCAAAAAAGCGCCGAAAGTATCTCCTAGCAAATCAGCTTAATGAAAAAAATTTTTACACTACTCTCATTTATAATGGGAGTTGTTGTTCTATCTTCAAACTATTTGGTGCAATTTCCGATCAATTATTATGGTTTAGAAGAAATATTAACTTATGGAGCCTTTAGTTATCCAATTGCATTTTTAATTACAGACTTGGCAAATAGATCTTATGGCAAGGTTGTGGCTAGAAAAATTGTTTATATTGGTTTCGTTATAGGAATTGCATTTACATTATTTTTTTCAACTAATTTTACAGATTTAATCTCAGTTAGAATAGCAATTGGATCTGGTACAGCATTTCTAGTTGCACAATTATTAGATGTCCAAATATTTGATCAACTGAGAAAAAAGAAATGGTTTGTAGCGCCATTAACATCATCACTAATTGGCTCTACGCTCGATACATTTTTGTTTTTTTCTATATCTTTTTATGCAACAGGAATACCTTGGGTCACTCTTTCCCTGGGTGATTTAGCTGTTAAGATATTTGTAGCATTGATAATGTTAATTCCGTTCAGGTTGCTATTGGGAACTCTTAAAGTATCAAAAACCTAGTATAAAAATTTATAAGATAAAATTTTATAAGCTAGTTTAGCAACTAAAAAATTATAAGAATTAAAGCCTTTTATTGGTGAAAGCTCATTTATATCTGCGCCTACTATGTTGGAGTTTTTAGCGGCTATTCTTATAATATTTAAAGTTTCGTCCCATAGTAAGCCACCTGGCTCAGGTGTACCTGTTGCCGGCATTATACTTGAATCTAGTCCATCAACATCAAAAGTTAAATAAACTGTTTTATTCTTTATCATTTTTTTAAATTTTTTTAAGTCCCATTTACTTTTATCTTTTGCCCAAAAAATATTAATTCTAGATGAGTTTTTTTTCAAAAATGGTATTTCACTTTCAGAAATATTTCGAATTCCAAATGAAATTACAGATACATTTTTATAATCAAGGCATCTTCTAATTGCTGAGGCGTGAGAAAACTTTTCACCATTGTAGCTTTCACGTAAATCCGCGTGAGCATCAAAGTGTAATAGGCAAATGTTTTTATGTTTTTTAACAAATGGAGCAATACATCCTGGTGTAATTGAGTGTTCACCACCAAAAGTTATCGGAAAAAGTTTTTTATCTAGTATTTCTTGATTTATATTAGACATCTTTTTAAGAGCTTTTTTGATATCTTTATCAATTTTAAATGGCTTTAGTGTTTTTATTCCAATTTTTTTATAGGGTTCACAGTGTAATTCTTCATCGTATAATTCAACTTGATGAGAAGCTTTGATAATTTCTTTAGGACCATTTCTGGTACCCCCACCATAACTTACAGTTTTTTCCAAACCAAATGGAACAACAACTACCTTTTCTTTAAAATTGATATCGTTATCAATTCCAAGAAATCCGTTTTTGTTAGAAAGATATTTCAATTTTATTTAAATATTTTTGAGAAGTTTTTTCTCGTTCTATTTTTCCAATAACCCTTGTGATAGGCATCACTTGCAATTAAAGGTAAAACGCTAGTTGCTTCAGCAAAAACCATTTGTTCCTTTGCAATATCTACTTTACCCCAGGAGCTTGCCTCTTTTAATGTGAGCTACTACAAGCGCCATCTCTAGAGTCTGCCACTGTAATTTGTACAGCGTATTTATGCATATCAACTTCTTTTCCTAAAAGTTCAGCACATATAACCGTATCTTGGACAAAGTTCTTAGGAACGCCTCCTCCGATCATAAATAAACCAGATCCTTTGGATTGAATTTTATTTCTGTTAATTCACGAAGCTCTCTAATGAATCTATTGTCATGTGGCTTTTTGGATTATTTTCTTGATGAATTACCAAACCAAAACCAGCACTTGAATCTGTAAAAGCAGGGCAAAATATTGGAACATTATTGTCATAAGCTGTTTCAATTAAAGAGTCTTTTTTTTTAGAATTTTTCTTTAAGTACTTTCCCATTTCATGAATAAATTCTCTAGAGGTATAACTTCTTGGTTCTAGTGTATCTGCAATTTCACATATTCTTTTGTCACATTCTTGTAATTCTTCTTCATCAATATATGTGTCATAAATTCTATCTATATAGTTTTTTCTCAACTCAGTATCATCTTGGAATTGTGAGCCTTGATAATGTTTAAAACCTAAGGCTTCAAAAAAATCCATATCAACAATGGAAGCCCCAGTCGCAATTATTGCATCAACCATATTATATTTAACTAAATCTTTATAAATATTCATACATCCAGCTGCAGACGTTGATCCAGCTAGGGTTAAAAAAATAGTACAATCCTTATCTTGTATCATCTCATTAAAAATATTTGCTGCATTTGCAGTTTCTCTTGAAACAAAAGACATTTTTTCCATTGAAGAGATAATCTTTCTTGCATCAAAAGACGTAATATCAATATGTTCAACTGGGTTTTTTAAGAAGTCTTTTTTACTATTGTGAGTTAAATTTTTATTTTCTGACATTAGGCAACTAGTATAACCTTATTGCTGTCTTTGCCATACATCGTCATTATTGGCTCATCTTCTACTTCATAAATTTCGTTAGAATAAAAACCATTAAATTGAGTTCTAAAAGTAAGGCCATACGCACCAAGTTGACCTAATTCTATATAATCATTTTCTTTAATATTATTCGGCAGCAGAAATGGTCCTTCCATGTAATCCATGCTATCACAAGTAGGGCCATAAAAATTAAAAGCAGTTAATTTTTTGGATATAATTTTTCCAGATTTAATTATACGAGAAGGGTAAACTAAATTTGGTGTACCAGCATCAAAAAGAGTTCCATATGTCCCTTCATTTATATAAAGTTTTTGTTTTTTTCTAAGATTTACTTTTACAATTGTAGAACCACTTTCGGCAACTATTGCTCTACCAGGTTCGCATAATAATTCTGGAAGTTTTTCTAATTTTAAATTAGCCAAACCTTTTTTTATTTCTTCAAAATAATTTTCTAAAGATTGAGGCACTAGATCAGGATAGATGGCTGGAAATCCACCACCAATATTAATATAATCAGGAATAATTTTTGTTTTTCTTATTATGTTCCCGACTTCTGCAATTCCTTTTGCATAAGAAATTGGATGCATGCACTGAGAACCAACGTGAAAACTTAAGCCAATTTTTTTTGCATATTGTTTTGTTAATCTTAATAATCCAGTAGCTTCAGAAGCTATCGCACCAAATTTTTTAGATAAATCTATTTCTGCATGCTCATTTGAAACAGCAATTCTTATAAATAATTCAAGATCTTTTGCATGGTTGGTTGCTTCGATAATTTTAATTAATTCATCTTTAGTATCCAAAGAAAAAGCTTTAATATTATAGTTGAAATAAGCCTCTTTAATACTTTCTCTGCTTTTAACTGGGTGCATATAAGAACATTTTGCATTTGGATTGATTGCTCTTATATCTTTAATTTCATGAATAGAGGCCACATCAAAATTTTCAATACCACTTTCAACTATCGTTTTTAAAACCTCAGGATGAGAGTTGGTTTTAACAGCATATAGCACCTTACCAGGAAATTTATTTCTAAAATACGTGGTAGCCAGTTGTATAGATTTTTTTCTAATACAATAAATTGGTTTTTCCGGCTTTAGTTGACTTACAAGCTCATCAACGTTTTTAAATTTTTGCATTTATATGTCCTCAAAAAAAATTTAATAAAAAAAAGTTTTTAAAAAAACTTAAAAACTTTCATATAAATTATGCAATTAAGGTAATAGTTAATTAATGTAAAGCAAATAATGTGAGTTGTAATTTTTAAATTAAGTACCATATAAAGTATATGGTTGAGCTAGCTAATATAAAAAAATTGAGCGATTTTGATAATAAATCCTTACTAATTGTTGATGATGATAATCCCTTTAGAGATAGGCTTGCAAGAGCTATGGAAAAAAAGGGGTTTCAGGTTTTTCAAGCTGAGAGTGTACAAAAAGGTATACAGGCCGTTAAAGAGCATAAGCCGGCATTTGCAGTAGTTGACTTAAGGTTAGCTGATGGAAATGGACTTGAGGTTGTGAAAGAAATACAAATCTCCAATCCAACAAGTAGAATTATTATGTTAACTGGTTATGGCAATATACCAACGGCTGTAGCGGCAATTAAAGAGGGAGCAATTGATTACTTGGCAAAACCAGCAGATGCAGAGGATGTTGAGAAAGCATTATTAGCTGATCCAAAAAAAAAAGCTGAACCACCAGAAGATCCAATGTCAGCGGATAGAGTTAAATGGGAGCACATTCATAGAGTTTTTGAATTATGTAATAGAAATGTTTCAGAAACAGCTAGAAGACTTAAGATGCACAGAAGAACCCTACAAAGAATCTTGTCTAAAAGATCCCCTAGATAAATTTTCTAAACTTAATAATTTGTTTTGATAACACTGCAAGAATTAAAATTTTATAAATTTCAATAAGCAAAAATGGTTGAGCACCCACTAAGAAGACTTGTTTAAAACTTTTATCCAAACCCATATAATTCCACAGCCCTAACAATCCAAAAATGTAAGTAACACTTACAGAAAATAATAAATATATAAATATAATTACTGGATCATTTTTTACTTTTATCATTCCTGCAAAAAAAGCTGTTAAAATAAATCCAATTAGATATCCACCGGTTGGACCCATTAGATAGGCAACGCCCCCACCCTTTGCAAAAACTGGCAAACCTAACGATCCTTCAAGTAAATACAATACTACAGTCGCTGCTGCCAATTTATACCCCAAGACCATTCCAAGAAATAATACCACAAAGGTCTGCATTGTTGCTGGAACTAAAGTAAAAGGTGTTTGTACTTTAGAGGAAATAGCAAGTAAGGCTGTTCCAGATACTACTGCTAAAAATGATTTTATTAAGTTAAAATTATTTGAAAGACTAATTGATTGCATTTAATGATAGTACTATTTTAAAATAAATTAATCTAGTTTTTTATTAGTCGTAGAAAAACATCTTCTAAATCACCGTCGTCAGTGGAAATATCTGTAATTTTGACATTGTTTTTCTTAATTAAATTAATTAATTCTTCCATATTAATTCTATTTTTTTCATAAGAAACACAAATCTCATTATCTAAGTGTGAGACTATTTTTAATGATTCTAGATCGTCATCATTAATATTAATCTTTATGTCAGTTTTAAAGGTTACTTTTTTGGTTTGAATTCTATCTAATAAATTTTTAGTACTGTCTAGGGCAACAATATTTCCTTTATTTAATATAGCTATTCTTCCACACATTTCCTCAGCTTCTTCGAGGTAATGTGTTGTTAAAATAATAGTAACACCAAGGTCATTAAGCAGTCTTACATTTTTCCATAAATTTTTCCTAAGCTCCACATCAACTCCGGCAGTAGGTTCGTCTAGAAACACTATTGGAGGCTGGTGAACTAAAGCTTTAGCCATTAATAACCTTCTTTTCATTCCCCCAGATAAACTTCTAGCGTAACTATTTGCCTGTTTTTCTAAAGATACTAAATTTAGAATAGTATCTGTAATTCTATCTTTTTCTTTGATTCCATAAAGGCCAGCTTGTAGTTCTAGTAATTTTCTTGGGCTAAAGAATGGATCAAGGTTGACTTCTTGCGGAACTATTCCAACTGAAGCCCTAACTTGTCTTGGATTTTTATCTAAATCAAAACCCCATACATTTACTTGTCCTGCTGTTTTTATCACCGTTCCAGCTAAAATATTTATAAAAGTTGTTTTACCAGCACCATTTGGACCAAGAAGACCAAATATTTCTCCTTCTTTCACGTCTAAGTTTAAATCATTCAAAGCATGAGTTTCTCCATTTTGTTTACTTGAATAAATTTTTTTTAGATTTTTAACAGAAAGTATATTTTTTTTGTCCATGCGCGTTAATACATTTATAATATTTAAAATAATTAAGATAACATTATTTAATGGATAAAATAAAAAAACAGATCATTTTTATTTAATTGATGGCTCTGGGTATATCTTCAGAGCTTATATGCCCTTCACCTTTACTAGAAAAGTGATGGACTACCCGTAGGAGCA
>FUWD013021797.1_pt1 | contig 17838 bp, 22 predicted proteins | sample 1063281 | NCBI WGS metagenome assembly FUWD01 (sample SAMEA79048168, study PRJEB19326) | metagenome | biome: marine | reverse complement strand
GTTATTATGATGAAAAAGGAGAACCCGTCATACTTAATATACTTCACCACATTTTTTCATCAGAGAGCGATGTAAGCGATAGAATTTACTCAACTTCAAAAGAAATAATGGAGAAATACTCGAATGTAATTCAAGATTTTCTTATAACAATAGGGACGAAAACTAAACTAAGAAACTTTCCGGCACATGTTGAAGTAAGAATTGGCAGCAACGGAAAAATAGTTCCAATAGAAGTAAATCCATTGAGATATGGTGGATTATGCACAACCGGAGATATTTCATGGTATGCGTACGGAATCAACTCGTACCGTTACTTTTTAGAAAATAAAAACCCGATTGGAAAGATATTTTTAGTACAAGAGAAGATAGTAAGTATAGTATTATCGTACTAAACAATAATTCAGGGTTTGATGAAAATGAAATAGATTATTTCGATTATGATCTGTTATTAAATGATTTTAAAAAACCGATGAGTTTAAGGAAAATTGATTTCAAAAAATATTTAGTTTTTGGATTTTTGTTTATTGAAACAACCGTTGGAGAAGATCAGGAACTCAACCAAATACTTACTTCTGATTTAAGAAAATATATTAAATTGAAAAAAAATCATAAAGAGGCGGTCCAAAAAGTTAGTTTTTTGGACAGCCACAGTTCCTACTAATTATTCAAAAATATCCAGCACATTCGCATCAACAGGTGCCATATACCAAGTTGTGTTTTCAGTTCCACTTGATGTAGCCCATAACTGAAATTGAGGATATGCAATAACCATATCAACTTTTTCTCGTGGACTTTTATACTGGCCATCCAGAATAATTTCAATTCCCCAAGGCAGCCCGTTACTTGTTTTATAATGTCCATTATCATTTACTGTATTGAACATACTTAAGTCAGCAGCGGCAGTTGTTGGAAAATTACTTCTATGGATCTTATACGAACGATCAGCACTTCTGAAGATGTACAATTCAGGAATAAATTCTTCTGCATTGCTGTTAAAAGTTAGAGTAAACCTTAATGTATCAGGGGTTTTTGTGGGCCCCGATCCGTTATTTTGGTAATATGAATTAATTGCCTCAAACACATCGTTGGTTAATATAAGTCCGTTTAGTTACAGCTATCACGGTTACATCGCCATCTACCGATGAAATGATATTTTCTGGAAAACTATTTCCATCGCTATCATACAACATCATCCCTATTCCATTATTTATAGTTGCACTAATGGCGTCAATACTTACTTTGAATTTGGCGGATAATAAATCAAAATTTTCGTCCTTATTAATAACAACCTAATTTGACATGGTTAAATCATTGAAATCAAAACCTACTTATTATTGACCTAACCGACTTTAAATAACCACCTCCAAACAGATTAACATGTACCATTAGTGGATACAAATTACAATAGTTTAGTCGCTCTTCCCACCCATTTTCTAACGGATAGTAACGATTATAACTTAAGTAAAATTGTCCATCGAAACCGCCAAATAACTTTGACATACCTAAATCCATTTCACGATGACCATAATAAATTGCTGGATCAATAATTACGGGATTTCCTGTTTCACTCACCATAAAGTTACCACCCCACAAATCGCCATGTAATATTGCTGGAGATTCTTCTGGAAAAATTTCACCAAGCCTTGTATAAAAACGATCGAATGCAGTTACTGTTTCCCTATCAACAGCATTATTGTTTCTTGCTAACTTTACCTGTCGCTCAAGCCTCTCTTCCCTAAAAAAATCACTCCAATTATCATGCTTATTATTGTGTTGATGTAATGACCCAATATAGTTATTATGATCGAGCCCAAAGTAGCTATTAGTATGTTTGTGCAGTCTGGCAATTTGTCTTCCAAAATCATCCCAGAATGAACTGGTTTTTCCCCAGTATTAATAAATTTCAGAATTAAAAAGGAATCATTCCCGCTTTCGCCGATATCTATAATCTCAGGAGTGTCAATTTCGTTTGTCGCTCTTAGTATTTGTAATCCTCGGACTTCTTTTTCAAACATTTGAGGATAAAGTGAAACTGAATTCTTCTTTACAAAAAAGTCACCTTCATTGGTTTTTACTTTGTAGGTTTCATTTATTGATCCTCCTCCTACAGAGGAAAAATCATTAATAGTTACATCTGTGCCAACAAATTCTGTAAGCATTTTTTCAATTTCACTTTTCCAGCCCATTATATAATAGTTTGACTGTGAAATTAATAAAAATATTAAACCCAGAATATGATGATGAGGAAATTAAAATTCAATAGTGGAAGCTTCTATCTGCCCATAATAGAGGCAAATATCGAATGATGTTAATTAGTTTTCCTCAGCATACCATTCGGCAAAAGAGGTAACAGTTTCTCTAAGTAGCAAATACTTTAGGTTAACATGTGACGGAAGTTTTTTCATAATTCTATGCGCAAAATCAGCTATCATGAGCTCGCTTGTGGGCTGATAATCAAGTAATATTACTTTTTCGAAATTTTCACTTAGTTTTTCAAGTAGATCATTAGGCATGCTGCTGTTTAGTACCAGTGCATGATCAAAAATATCAACAATCGTTTCACGTACTATTTTCTTCAGGTCGCCAAAATCCATTACCATACCTATCTTAGGGCTATTTTCATCAGTTATTGGATGACCGGATATTGTTACTAAGAACTCGTATGAATGACCATGAATATTACGACATGGACCATCATAACCTTTTAATGCATGAGCCATTTCAAATTTAAACTCCTTTGTAATTCTTATGGTTGGGTTCATATCTAATTTGTAGTTTTAACAAACGTAATTTTTTTTGTAGTCTGACTTGAGTCAATTGTCATTGAAAGAATATATATACCATTGTTAAGTTGTGAAATATCAATTTCAGATGTTGACTGTGATAACTTTCCACTTACCACCTCATTCCCAATCATTGAAAAAATACTATAACTAAGATATCGGTTTTCATGCCATGAAACATATAGTAAGTTTGATGCCGGATTTGGGTAAATTTTAATACCTGCTAATTTGTTTGACTGAATATTACTTGGGTTGCCCCATATGTCATCAACATATTCAGAATGATCTATATATGGATTTCTATTTCCTTGATATTGATAATAAATAACATCATTTCTATTCATCTCAAAATCATCCGGAGGATCCTGTGTATTCCAAAGAATAAGCCGTGACAGTTTTCCGTGCTGTGGGTTTGGATATGTATTAACTGCATTAACCACCTCTAGGTCAGGTACTCCTCCTCCACCTTCATAACGAGTAGCCATATAAAATATCATACGAGCCACATCACCTTTAACGGCATCACGAGGTTCAAACGAATCGCCATCCTTATAGCAACCGGGAGCTTCGGGAACAGGGCTTCCTCCTATATCGAAATCTAGATTTCCTCGAGAACTGTTTACAGATGCATCTGTTGGTCGAATATGATGTGCATCTGTTCCTGCAGGAGGATTATTACCAAAATCACCATGCGACTTTGCCCAAACATGTTCACGGTTCCAATCGTTAGCACCACCACCAAATGTGCTTTTAGCTTGCGAACGACCGGTGTAAAGTAATATTACATTACTAGTATTATTTGGATCTTCATCGGTATTTTTAAGGATAAAATCACGTAAGTCGTTATATGAAAATTGTGTGTGGTTATCAATAATATTGTGTAAGGCATTTTTAAGGTCATTTCCTATTAACCCTTGAGTATCATCATAATAGCCAGCAGGCACCTGTGCAAAAAGCGATTTATATAAAATGATGTTTACAAAAACTAATGCAAAAAAGCACTTTTTCAATATCATATTTTAACTAATTTAAAGAACAAAAAATGAAATATATATTGCAGATACAATCATTACTAATCCGCCAAACGCATAAACCAACGATGCCAATGAAAGCGCAAACTTACCTGGCTTTATTACAATTCCTACAGTTGCAATAGCTACTGAAATAACAATTAGTAGAATTAATGTAAACTTCTCATCTATTACAAGATAACAAAATAGTAATCCCACCAAAAAAGTGTTTATACCTTGTGCTATTGATGCTAGCAGTACATGACTAACACTATCTATTGAATATGTACGCTCACCTTTATGTATATTGATTGTTTCCATTAGCATTCTTATTCCTATAAATAGAAATCCTATAAAAAACACAGCACCTTTAAAACCATCCATGAGATGCATAAATGAGTTGCCAAGTTTTAGTCCAAGCCAATAAGCTACTGCTTGTACTAACGACAGAACTACAATAAGCAATATTACCTTAGCCTGTTTACCAGATACATTAATTCCAACAGCTATAGGAAATACCTGAATTGATAAAAAGAATATTATTATCACCACCAGAGTAGTCAACATCTCAAAAAATAATTAGGCTGCAAAAGTAACAATAATAAAAAACAGAAGCGTATTAATAAACCAAAGAGACAATATTCTTAAGCCACTCAGCATCAACATCATCAAAACTATCATGTATGCTACTATCAACATCCATTACGCCAACTATACTTCCCCTTATATCCTTTAGAGGGATAACAATTTCTGATTTTGATCGTGAATCACAAGCAATGTGCCCCGGAAATGCTTCAACATCATTAACCACAAGAGTTTTTTTCGAGTTTATTGCAGCCCAGCAAATTCCTGTATCCTTTGCAAGATTTATACAAGCTAATGAACCTTGATATGGTCCAACCTGCAATTTTCCATCTTGTAATAAGTAGAATCCTGTCCAGAAAAAATAATCCATTTTATGGTGGAGTACTGCAACAATAGTTGCCATATTTGATAACGAATTATTGCTACTCTTATCAATCAGTCCCTTTATCTGATCATAAAGTCTTTGATATCTTCCGTTTTTTTTAGCAGTATTCATTATAGTTATATTAAGAAGTCGGTATTCAAAAAATTATTCAATTAATGAAAACAGGAATAATTTTTCTATTAATAGTTTAGAGATCCCTTAAAATACTTTGCTGTTAAACTATTTAATTTTTTAACACAACAATTTTTGGACACTCTCTTATACTAACTAATAAGTTATTTAGTAAATTAAACTCTTTCCAGCTCAACTGTAAAATGCCTCAAAATAGGGGCTTCTTTTACTATTTTAAATCCTCTGGTAATTTCATATCTTCTTTCAAAAACATTTATTAGCGAGGCTGCAATATAGTTCATATGATCATTAGTATATGTTCTGCGAGGTATAGCTAAACGCATTAGCTCAAGATCAGGATATCGGGTTAAGCCGGTTTCAGGATCTCTGTCAGCCATTATACTACCAATCTCAACCCCTCGCACGCCACCTTCAACATACAACTCCACGGCAAGGGTTTGTGCAATAAACTCTTCTTTTGGCATATTAGGTAAAAACCGTTTTGCATCCACAAAAATGGCGTGGCCACCAAAAGGATATTGCACTGGAATTCCTGCATCTTTAAGTAACTGACCTAAATATTCTACCTGTTTGATACGTGTTTCCAGATATTCAAATTCAGTTCCATCGTAAAGTCCTTGAGCAAGTGCATTCATATCTCTACCCGACATCCCACCATATGTTATATATCCTTCGAAAAGAATATTATAAACGGTGGCTTTATCAAATACATCCTTATGTTTAAATCCAATAAAACCTCCCATATTTACAATGGCATCTTTTTTACTGCTCATTGTCATTCCATCAGCATACGAAAACATTTCTTTAACAATGTCACGAATATTTACATTAGAATATCCCTCTTCACGGATTTTAATGAAATATGCATTCTCGGCAAACCTTGCAGAATCATAATATACAGGGATATTGTACTTCATTGCAAGAGCTGAAACTTCCTTCATGTTTTTCATGGAAACAGGTTGCCCTCCTGATGAGTTACAAGTTACAGTTACAATAATTAAAGGAATTTTTTCTGTTGGGTTCTCCTTAAGAACTTTTTCAAGTTTCTCCAAATCAATATTTCCTTTAAAAGGATGATCTAAAGTTGTATCAAAAGCTTCATCAATTGTACAATCAACAGCATGTGCTTTTCTAAATTCAATATGTGCTTTTGTTGTATCAAAATGTGAATTACCCGGTACAATATCGCCTTCTTTAACTAAAGTTGAAAATAATACATTCTCAGCAGCTCTACCCTGATGTGTTGGTAAAAATATTCAAATCCGGTAATGTCTTTAATCGAATGCTTAAGTTTATAATATGATGTTGAACCAGCATAACTTTCGTCACCCAGCATCATTTCTGACCATTGCTTGTCGCTCATAGCACCTGTGCCTGAGTCAGTTAACAAGTCAATAAAAACATGACCACTATGGAGATTAAACAAGTTATAATTGGCATATTTTATCCATTCTTCACGTTCTTCACGTGTACTTCGGCGAAGAGGCTCCACCATCTTAATTCTATATGATTCAGCAAAAGGTAATTTCATTTCTTCAGATTTAATTTTTATTAGGAAAAGTAGTTGATGAAAATGCCTTAAATAAATTAAGACATCGAAATGAAAGGCTAAAAAGAATCTCTCTTTTTGATATTCATAAATAAACATCTATGGATTATCTTCATCATTAAGATCAGGATATTTATTGTTCTACAGCAAAATTAGTAAAATTTGCAAAATGTTCAAATAATATTGAATATAAAGCAATTATATAAAGATACAAAAAAAGTATGATATTGATATGTCAATGATTACTAAGCAAAGTTAAGGATTGCTATATCGTTAGATATATTATATGGACTTTGATATTTTTTAAGTTTAACTTTAACGCCTTTCTCCATACAAATAGGGCAGTGTCTCATTTTTACCGGATAAATGTAATCACACTCATGACAATGATAATAACTGATTCTGGAGAATTTATTTTTCCTGCCATAAAGGTAAATAAATCCTACCAGAGGAGTTAAAAAAAGACTAATAAAAAAAATCTTCAATCCCTCTGTTTGTTTTTCAATTCCTAATACAGTTAGAATAAATGTTATGAGAAGATAAACTGCTATTACAATTATTAACATGGCAACCAAATTATAGTAGTGAATTCAACGTAGCAACTAAAATGCCACAATATATAACCATTTGCAAATCACTTCATTTAAAATAAATGTAAGATCAACAACATAAATCAATTGTTGATATTGGATACATATTTAACCGAAAACCTACGAAACTGTAGGGTTTACAACCGGAACGTTGGAGTCATCAAGATTTAATTTAATTCTGGAAGCTACCATATCAATTGCCACCTTATTATTTCCCCCCTGAGGAATTATAACATCGGCATAAAGTTTTGTTGGCTCAATAAATTGCTGGTGCATGGGTTTTACAAATTTCTCATAATGTGTTAAAGCATCATTATAATTACGTCCGCGTTCCTGCACATCACGTCGGATAATACGCATCAACCTGTCATCACTATCAGTTGCTACAAAAAGCTTAATATCTAACAAATCACGCAATTTCTCATTTGCAAGAATTAAGATTCCTTCCACAATTACAACCCTACGAGGTTCAATGGGAATTGAATCCTTAGCACGAGCGCAAGTTACATATGAATATATTGGTTGGTTTATGGTATGCCCCAATTTTAATTTATTGATATCATCCACCAGTAGTTCAAACTCAATTGAATTCGGATGGTCAAAATTAATTTTAAGTTTTTCTTCGAGACTCAAATGACCATGATCAAAATAATATGCATCCTGAGGTACAAGTGATACAGAATCTTTAGGCAATGACTGAATAATTTTATTTACAACAGTTGTTTTTCCCGATCCACTTCCACCAGCAATTCCAATAATTAACATAGTTTTTTTTGAGGGTCAAAGTTAAAGAAAAAGATAAAAGAGGCAAGAATAAAACATAAAAGAGTTAGAAGCCAGGATGCAGTATCCAAGATTGTGTACTAAAAAAATCATGAGCTCTGTTTTCTGGCTCTTGGTTCTTGTATCCTGATTTCATTTAACTACATCAAAAAACTCATCATAACACCGGCAGCTACAGCCGATCCAATTACACCCGATACATTTGGTGCCATTGCATGCATAAGCAAATGATTTGTGGGATCATAACGCAAACCTTCTGTTTGAACCACCCTTGCACTATCAGGCACAGCAGAAACTCCTGCAGCGCCAACTAAAGGGTTTATTTTATTATCTTTATTAAGAAACAGGTTCATTACTTTAGCAAAAATTATTCCTCCTGAGGTAGCAACAATGAAAGATAATGCACCAAGCACAAAAATCAGAATAGATTCTTTTGTAAGAAACACATCAGCCTGAGTTGATGCCCCAACTGTTAAGCCTAGCAAAATTGTAACTATATCAATTAAAGAATTTCGTGCCGTATCGGCAAGGCGTTTTGTAACACCGCTTTCTTTAAGAATATTACCAAAAAACAGCATTCCTAATAATGGCAGTGCTCCGGGTGATATAAAACATGTAAGAATAAGTGCAACAATTGGAAAAATAATTTTCTCTTGCTTACTAACTGAACGCGGTGGTTTCATCCTGATGACTCGTTCTTTTTTGCCTGTTAACAATCGCATAATTGGAGGCTGAATAACGGGTACAAGTGCCATATATGAATATGCTGCAATCGCTATTGGTCCTATCAAATTTTTGGTTTGAATGCCATTAATTATGCTGCCATTAGCCAATTTAGAAGAAAGAAAAATAGCAGTGGGGCCATCGGCTCCTCCGATAATTCCAATTGCACCTGCTTCGGGCATATTAAAACCGAGGTAAATAGCACCTATGAAAGTTAAAAATATACCAACTTGTGCAGCAGCGCCCAGTAACATTAATCTGGGATTTGATATGAGTGAGGAAAAATCTGTCATTGCTCCAATCCCAAGAAATATTAACGGAGGATAAATCCCTTTTACTACTCCGAAATATAAAAAATTTAACACACTTCCTTCCTGATAAATTCCAAGCTGCAGGTTCACATCACCATCTTGAAAAAATGGTATATTACCTATAATTACCCCAACACCAATGGGAATCAATAATAATGGTTCGTAATCATATTTTATTGCCAGGAAAATAAAAATCAAGCCAACAACCAACATGATAAAATGACCAGGAGTTGCATTCCTAAAACCAGTAAAGCTCAGGAATTTGAATATCCCGTCAAAAATATTGGAAGAAGAACCAGCGCTTATATTTTCTATGGTACTGTTAACACTGTATAGTCCATCCGCCATACTTTCGTTTTGAAATAACATAAAATTCAATACAGCTAATACAGCAATTATTCCAAAAACTGTAATTGCTTTCCGTTGCAAATTCATTTTGAAGCTGTTTAATTAATTTCCAATTCGATTAGTAGATCATCCTGAAGTACAGAATCGCCAGGATTAACAAGAACTGACTTAATAATACCATCTTTCTCTGAGAGTAACTTGTTTTCCATTTTCATAGCTTCATAAATTAGCAGCTTATCTTCCTTCTTAACTATATCACCTACACTTACAAATATTTGCATAATATTACCAGGTAACGGAGCAACTATTTTTATAACATTGCTTACAGACTTTTTAATTTTATGCGAATTTGCAGGATTTGTTACAGACTTCCGAACCAGAATTGGTGTTTTCGTCGTTTGCTCTTGTTTATGTAGCTCAACATTATATGGAGTGCCATTTACTTCGAGCTTAGCCACATTATTATCAAAACTCTTTATATCTACTTCGTAGTTATTTCCCCTAATTGTGAATTTAAAAGTTTTCATGTTTTATCAGTTAATATTACTTTTGAAAGAAACGCATCCCATAAATCTTTGAGCTCCAGGGTGAATAAGTTTTTGACACTTTTTTAATAGTGATAATATCGCTCTCATCATCATGTAAATCACGACATAAAAAAATTGCCATTGCTATTGCAGCAGCAACTTCGCCGCTTACCACTACATCTTCATCTTTAATGTGCAGTAACTTTTCAGATTTCAACAACTTCTGTTTCTTTTGCCAAACAAGTCCTTTTGCTAAATATGTAAAAATTATATATAAAAGCAACAGGGCCATAAATACAATTACATAGCCAATTATTGCTACTTCAATGCCTTCAGTTATAATAGAGTTAATAATAATTAGTGATTCCATGTTACAAAACTAAAGAGGTATGTTAGAATGTTTCTTGGGTGGATTAGTATCCTTTTTGGATGCCAAAGTTTGTAATGCCCTAATTACCCTAAACCGTGTATTTCTAGGTTCTATAATATCATCAATATAGCCATAACTAGCTGCATCATAAGGATTGGCAAACTTAAGCCGGTATTCATCCTCTTTTTGTTTAATGTAATTAGTGCGCTCTTCAACATCTTCAATTTTCATAATGTTTTTACCTTCCAGAACTTCTACAGCACCAGCAGGGCCCATCACAGCAATTTCAGCTGATGGCCAAGCATAATTAATATCACCACGAAGTTGTTTTGAGCCCATTACATCATGAGCCCCACCATATGATTTTCGAAGAGTAATCGTAATCTTCGGCACTGTTGCCTCACCATATGCAAAAATCAATTTAGCACCATGAATAATAATTCCAGCTGTTTCCTGGGCACTTCCCGGTAAAAATCCCGGTACATCAACCAACGTTACAACCGGTATGTTAAAAGCATCACAAAATCGCACAAATCTTGCAGCTTTTCTTGAAGCATTAATATCAAGTACTCCTGCCAAATAATTTGGTTGATTAGCCACAATACCAACCGGCATACCATTAAACTTTGAGAATCCGGTTACAATATTTTGTGCATAATGCCTCTGGACCTCCAAAAATTCAGAATAATCAACAATTGAATGTATTACATCTCTAACATTATATGGTTGATTTGGGCTATTGGGAATTATTTCATTTAGCAGATCTTCTTTTCGATCGATGGGATCAGTACATTCGGTAACAATCGGGTCTTCCAGATTATTTTGGGGCATATACGACAAAAGTTTTCTGATAAGCATCATTCCTTCTTGTTCATCTTCTGCAATAAAATGAGCTACTCCTGATTTTTTACCATGAACATCAGGGCCACCTAAGTCTTCAGCGCTTATATCTTCACCCGTAACAGTTTTTGCTACTTTTGGTCCGGTAACAAACATATAACTGTTTTCCTTGCTCATCAATACGAAATCAGTTAGGGCAGGTGAATAAACAGCACCACCGGCACAAGGACCAAATACTGCCGATATTTGAGGAACTACTCCGGATGCCATAATGTTTCTCTGAAAAATTTCAGCATATCCGGCCAGACTTTTTACACCCTCTTGAATTCTTGCACCACCACTATCGTTAATACCAATAACAGGTGCTCCAACTTTCATTGCCTGATCCATTATCTTACATATCTTTTGTGCATATGTTTGTGACAATGATCCTCCGAAAATTGTAAAATCCTGTGAAAAAACATAAATTACCCTCCCGTCAATTGTACCATGTCCGGTAACAACGCCGTCAGTTAAATATTTTTGTTTTTCGAGGCCAAATGCATTTGTTTGATGTGTAACAAACATATCAAACTCCTCAAAACTGCCTTCGTCAAGTAATAAATCGATTCTTTCTCTGGCAGTTAATTTCCCTTTACCATGCTGGGATTCAATTCTTTTCTCACCTCCACCAAGTTTTGCCTCTTCGCGCTTTGACAGAAGGTGCCCAATATTATCTTCAATTGTCATGGGTTTATTATTTTGAAGTATCCGGAAGATCAATTAACCATTCCGATTTAATTCAGTTATTTTTTTCAACCTATTTATTCTTGTTTTCACAAAATTCTGTTAATACACCAAATGTGGATTTTGGATGTAAAAAGGCAATATCTAATCCTTCAGCTCCTTTTCGAGGTTTTTTGTCGATTAGTCTAATCCCTTTTTCTTCAATTTCTTCAAGCGATTTTTCAATATTATTAACAGCAAATGCCATATGATGAATGCCCTGACCACGCTTTTCAATAAACTTGCCTATTGGACCATTTGCATCTGTACTTTCAAGTAATTCAATCTTTGTTTGACCTATCTTAAAGAATGCTGTTTTAACTTTTTGATCAGCAACTTCTTCAATTGCATAACATTTCAACCCCAATGTGTTTTCATAATATAGAATCGCTTCTTCCAGATTATCTACAGCTATTCCAACATGCTCAATATGTGATAGTTCCATAATTTTGTATCCGCTGTTAAATTTTTCACAAAAGTATATAATTTTTAATAGCAAAAGTTAAATAGTATTTGACTAATTTCCATATTCAGAATGAGACCAAATAACATTACTACTAACTTTTGATACTTTAAATTTTGATATAAAGTAGTAAATGAATAATATTGTAGAAAAATTAGTTTTATGAAAAAAATTGCTTTCATCCTTACTATATTATTAAGCAGCTTTGGGGTTGTCGGACAAAGTTTTACAGATATTCAGGCGGAATTAACAGGCGTAAGTGAAAGTTCCAGTAACTGGATTGATTACAATCAGGATGGAGCAATTGATATTTTTGTAACTGGTGATTTCTATAAAAAAGATGGTCATAACATAAGCACAAAACTCTATAAAAACCTAAGAAGAGATAAATTTACAGAAGTTTATTCACCTACAATTAATGTGTATAGAGGTGATTTCGACTGGGCTGATTATAATAATGACGGTATTGAGGATCTTTTCATTATTGGTGAAACAGTAAATGGAAATCCTATTTCACATCTATATAGCAACAATAGAACAGCAAACTTCAAACGAATTCCTCTTTCGATACCGGGATATTACGATGGTTCTGTTGAGTGGGGTGATTATGATCGCGATGGAGATTTCGATCTATTGATAACAGGTAATACTAAAAATGGCCCGCAAAGTAATATTTACCGAAACAACAGAAATAACAATTTCGTAAAAATTAATGCAAAATTACCTGGAGTTTCATATGGGATTGGTCGTTGGGCAGATTATGACAATGATGGTGATTTAGATATTATTATTAGTGGAAATGAGAGCTCCGGAAAGGTTATTACTGAGTTATTTAAAAATGATAATGGGATTTTTAATCATGTGAATTCTGGATTTGCTGATCTTAAGCTTAGCGATATTGCTTGGGGTGACTATGATAATGATGGTGATCTTGACTTTGCAATAATTGGCGAAACACAGTCAGGAAAATTTGAAAGCAGACTTTATACTAATGATGAAAACAGTAGATTTTACCAATCTTTCCCAAATTTTATCCCGGTGAGATCCGGATCTGTTGACTGGGGTGACATGGATCATGACGGTGATATAGATCTGCTACTCACAGGCGAAAGTAATGTTGGCCCTGTTTCAAAAGTTTATAGAAACGATACACGCATGTTTAAAGGGCAGAGAGAAGACCTGTTTACAGATATTAATGCTGAAGTAATCGGCTTGTATATGAGTGATGGTCACTGGGGTGATTATGATAATGATGGTGATTTGGACATTGTTGTTTCAGGCATGTCGAATAATTTTGAATTTATTTCGCGAGTATACCGAAATGATCCAATTCATACTGATACGGTTAGATTAAATGTAAGATCAGATGATATATGGAATAATTCTGTAGTAGTTAGCCCAATGCAAAAGAAAACCTATTTCTATGTTTTTGCCTCATGTTATTGTGATATTAATGGAGATGGTCAAAAAAATTATCATGCATTCTTCAGTCCAATAAAAAAGCAAAAAGTACAGTATGAGCTGCAAAGAAAATTCAATAAAACAATTAGGGAAAATTATCCACTATGGTATGAGTTTGATCGGGCTACTATTATTGAGAACGGATTTAGAACAATGCAAAAAGCAAATGAATCAAAGCAAATTGCAATAAAAGAATATCAATCGAAAGGTTTTGAGATACATGAGTTGAAGTGGTAGAGTCCTCAGTCTTCAGTCACCAGTCTTCAGTCACCAGGCCTCAGTATTCAGTTTTCAATTGATAGTCTGCATATTTCTCATTGTTATCTTATGTTATTATAAAGTACTCTGTTTTTCAAAGTTACCTATTAATCAACTTTTCAAGTGCATTAAGATGCTCATTAAATTTACGTAAACCATTACGTGAAATCTTATAACTTGTTTTTGGTTTGTTCTCAATAAACTGCTTTTTTAGCTTAATCATGTTTTGCTTTTCAAGTGAACTTAAATGGCTGGATAAGTTGCCATCAGTTACTTGAAGTGTATTTTTTAAAGTTGTAAAGTCAACCCAATTACTTTTCAATAGTATCGACATAATTCCTACCCTAACACGACTGTCAAATGCTTTATTTAAGTTTGATAGAATATTTTTCATAGCATGCAGAGTTATTTGAAATACAAAGTTAGGAAAATTATTTAAAATGTAAATTTTTTCTGAAACAATAATACCAATTATGATTCCATATTACCGATAAATAAATTGAATTGTTTTTTTCTTTATTGAGGCAGAAAATATTTGAATAGCAATAGCTCTGGAAATATTTTCTAACAAAAAGAAAGGGAAAAAGAAATAATTTATATCGATAATATGGGGTTATAGTTGGTATAACTCAAATTATAAAAATTGGTGTAAAAAAGAAATTAGTCTACATCATTCTATTCTCTTTAATAAGCCTTACTAAAGTATCAGCAGCCATTTCTTGGGGGATATTCTTTTGTACTATATTGCCACCTTTATAAATATTAACCTTTCCCTTCCCTGATCCAACACAACCATAGTGAGAACCTACCATTTCTCCCGGGCCATTTACGGCACATCCCATTACAGCTATTTTTAATCCAGGCAAAAGGGATGTTTGCTTTTTTACCTCCTCAAGTTGCTTTATAACATTTATAGTTGATCGGCCACAAGTTGGGCATGCAATAAACTCCGTTTTGGTAATACGTAAACCCAGTACTTGAAGTATATTAAGCATAAGTTTTGCAAGGTTATCAGGCGAAGATACATCCTCATTTTCAATCCAGATACCATCAACTTTAAGTTTTAACATGATAACTGTGGCTTCAACAGTTGCCTTAATTACTAAGTCAGCATTTGCTAAGCCGTGATAACTTAATTTATGAATATTGTACATTGTCATCCTTGAGCGTTCAGAAATCTCAGGTTGTTTTTCAACAAAACAATCAGAAAATGATGAATGTTTAGAAGTTACAACAAACGGAGGCTTTCCCTTAAAACTACTTTTTGGAAAACTAAATATTTCAGATGAAATTTCTTTTGTCAGGTCTTTCCTTTGACCAAAATAATTAACTAATTTTCTTGCAACCGGAATCTCTTCCAGAGGATCTTCTGTAAGTGAAACCCTAATAGTATCTCCAACCCCATGTGCTAATAAGTAACCAATTCCTGCAGCTGATTTTACCCTTCCCTCCTCTTCACTACCTGCTTCGGTTACACCTAAATGTATTGGATAATTTAGTCCTTCTTTGGATAATCTATCAACCAATAACAAGTTGGCTTCTATCATTGTAACTACATTACTAGCCTTCAGCGAAAGAACCAGCTTGTGAAACCCAAACTGATTACAAACTTGTACAAATTCCATAATTGATTCAACCATCCCTCGAGCAGTATTACCATAACTATAAAGAATACGCTCAGATAACGAACCATGATTTACACCTATTCTAATAGTTGTTCCGTATTGCTGGCAGATGTTAAGTAACGGGGTTAGATTCTCTGCAATACTTTCAAGAGCATTATCTTTTACAGGATAACGATTTGATGTTACATTAGTATCTATATCAATATAATTACCCGGATTTATACGAACTTTTTCAACAATGCCTGCAGCTACTTCTGCTACTTTTGGGTTGTAATGCACATCAGCAATTAAAGGAATATTTATGCCAACTCTTTGAAGCTCATTTTTTATATTTTTCAAATTTTCAGCTTCCTTAATATTTTGTGTTGTAATTCTAACAAAATCACACCCAGCACGGGCAAGCCCTACTATCTGGGCAACTGTAGCGGAAGTATCCATCGTATTTGTTGTGGTCATCGATTGGATTCGTACAGGTTTCTTCTCCCCAAGAGGAACATTGCCTATTTGAACTACTGAAGATTGATACATAAAATTTTTTGCTTTCAGAATATTTTCAAAAATAATGCAATTTGGTTAAGTGAATTAAAATGGAGCCGAAACCCTCAATTATCAGATAAACAAATATTGAGTCAAGAATATTATATATTCCATCTGGTAATTAAAAGAGTTGGAGCAGTCCTTTGAAAAGCTTTGTTAATAAGTTATTACCACCAATGATTTGGCATGTCTCAATCAATGATTAGATGACATTTTAAGTTATTAAGTTAAAATTTTCATTATAATTCACTACTTTTGGCGACTGTGAAAGAGGTAATAAAAATAGGAAGACTTAGGTGGCTGCATATCAATGAACCTACTGAGGAAGATTTTGATGAGTTTGAAAATAAATATCATTTTCACCAGTTGGATATTGAAGATTGTAGACAGATTAATCAGAGACCAAAGGTTGATATCTATGATGATTACTATTTTCTGATACTCCATTTTCCGGTATTCGACCGACAAAACCTTTTTGTTAAACCTCGGGAGCTAAAGGTTTTCTGGGGCGAAGATTTTTTAATAACAGTAGGCAAGACACATTGGATTGTTGACAATATGTTTAAAGAAGCAAAGGAACAGGAAAAGAACGGTATTGATTTTGAAATTGGAACATCTGATGCATTGCTTTATGCCATCCTTGAAAAACTCATGACCGAATCAGTATTTATACTGCGTAAAATGGGGCTTGAGCTGGAACTTATTAACCGTGAGCTATTTAGCGGAAAAGCACGTAGGATTATCGAGAGGCTATCGATCACACGAAAAAATATAATTGCCATTAACACAATGTTCAAACCTCAACTAAGGGTGTTTAACAAATTTGAATCGGGGAAAGTAGAAGGCTATGCCGATAATATGGAAGATTATTGGGGTAATATTCTCGACTACTATAACAAGATGTGGGATATGATTGAAGATTACGGCGAATTAATTGAAGGCCTGTCAACCACTTTCGATTCGATGCAGACTAACAAAACCAACGAGATAATGAAAACCCTTACACTTATCTCATCAATTATTCTTCCACTCACATTCCTTACCGGTCTCTACGGGATGAATGTATTACTACCCATGGAAAAAAATGGGCTGGCCTTTTGGATAATAATAGTTACTATGGTTATTATCGGTGGTGGAATGGCAGCATATTTTAAAAGAAGAAAGTGGCTATAACCACAGCTGAATTTTATTCTTACAACAGTTTATTCATTATATAGTTATGCTTAATTTTCATAATTTTGTAACAATAATTATTGCTGATGAAGAATAAGTATTTCAACATAAGTCTTAAGTTTCAACTTTTCTATCCAGTATTAATTGCACTAGTTTTTGCAATTTTTGTATTCACACTTTTTTTGGTAAATATAAGTCGAGAGTCGATTTACCAATTAGCTGAAAATGATATGTTACTCGAAGTAAGCACCATTAAAAAGATGTTTGAAAGAGAGCGTGAATTAAAACTCGAAAACGTAAAAACCGACTTAAAAGTTGCGAATAGAGTTTTCTATGATAAACAAATAGAATTTTCACAAGTCATTGATAAAATTGAGGTTACTAACCAATTCACTCTTAAAACTCACACCATATCAATTAAACAGTTACTCTGGGGAGGAAAACCTATTCTAAATTCAAACACATTTCCTGATGAAACCAATGAATTGTTTGGTGGAACCACAACCATCTTCCAAAAGATTGATAGTGGCTATTTAAGAATTTCAACGAACGTACTAAAAAGAAGATGGTAAACGGGCAAGTTGGTACATTTANACCAAATACATCAATTGTAGCTAAAA
>FUWD013429712.1_pt1 | contig 17881 bp, 18 predicted proteins | sample 1063281 | NCBI WGS metagenome assembly FUWD01 (sample SAMEA79048168, study PRJEB19326) | metagenome | biome: marine | reverse complement strand
GCGAGCAGCACGGGCCGGCAAGCGGAAACTCCACGGTCCAAAAACGATTCCACGCGGAGTAACCAATCGCCCTAGACGCCTCAATTGCACTTGTCGGCACGGCGGCAAGTGCATCTGCCACCGTGCGAATCAAGATTGCAACGGCATAAATGGTGAGCGCAACAATAATGTTGCGCTCATCGGGTGATCGGGTTCCAAGTATGTAGGGCAAAATCACGAACAGGGGAAGGGACGGAATCGTGTAGAGAAAGCTGCCGCCAGCGATAATCCAGGATCGAACCGGTAGCCATCGATTGGCAATCCAACCCAGCGGCAACGCGATGGAAAACCCCAGGATGATGGGAGTGATACTGAGCGCTACGTGATTGCCCGCCAACCTCGCGACCAACTCGAAGTTATCAAATAGCCAGCTCATCTCGGGACGCTCATTTGTCAGCTTCGAGAATTCCTGCGGGCCGACCTTCGGCATCCACAACCAGAGTTACGCCATCTTCTCTGCGCTTGAGGTGCAGTGTGCGCTTGCCCTTGTCGGCACCAATGAAAGTTGATACAAAATCATCAGCTGGATTCGAGAGAATCTCCTCCGGAGTCCCTACCTGAGCAACCACGCCGCCGGCGCGGAGGATCACCACTTGGTCTGCGATTGCGAACGCCTCATCGATGTTGTGAGTAACGAACACCATGGTTTTGCGCAGCTCTCGCTGTAGTCGTTCAACTTCCTCTTGCAGCTCCAGCCGAACAATCGGATCAACCGCCCCGAAAGGCTCATCCATCAGCAAAATGTTGGGGTCGCTGGCGAGCGCCCTTGCGACGCCGACGCGCTGCTGCTGTCCGCCAGATAACTGGTCAGGATACCGACTCGCCAGCGATCGATCGAGCCCAACGGTGTCGAGCAAAGTGAGCGCATCCGCAAGCGCCTTCTTCTTGGGGACACCGTTAAGCCTGGGGACTGAGGAGATGTTGTCCGCTATCCGACGGTGAGGTAGTAACCCCGAAGCTTGCAGCACGTAGCCAATTTTTCGGCGAAGCGAGACGGGGTCCAAGTCCGCGACGTCTTCACCATCGATAAGGACGGTGCCGCTGGTGGGGTCTACCATCCGATTAATCATTCGAAGAAGGGTTGTTTTCCCGGCTCCGGAGGATCCCACGAACACCGTTACCTTGTGGGAAGGGAGTACGAGCGAAAAATCTTTAACCGCATAAGTGCCGTCAGGGAAACGTTTTGTCACACCCTGGAATTCGATCATGTCAGTCTCATCATTCCCAATTAGTCTGGCAAATCGCTCCGCTTTAGAGGAGTAAGAAGAGCAATCGTAGCAGGCACGCCTGAAACAGGAGAGTTCACGTCCCCCTATCTCCGTGGTGGGGAGTGTGTGAGTAGCGCCTGAGCGACTCTCGCTTCGCTCGCGGCGTAGTGTCTGCGCGCGTGGGGGAGAGTGAGGTCTCGTGCGGGGGAACACCGATGAGAACAGCATCGGCATGATCCTGGTGAGCGGGGTACCCTCTGGCCCTGGGCCAGGAAGCGTCCTGGTAGACGGCGTCGGTCACGCCATTGGCTTACTTTGACACTCCGGAGGGATTTGCGCCAGGCATCCACTCAGCCAACCTGCAGGGGCTTCTCCGGTAGATTTGTCTTCTTGGGTTATCGAGAGGACCGCTCATGAAACCAGAAACGGCATTGGGAAAGCAACTGCAAAAATTCAACAGGATTGCAGGAGTTTTTCATTTGGTCCAAGGGGCCGCGCTATTTTTTATTCTCAATGATGAGACGAGAATCCCCGTAATCACCCGCTTCTTTACGGACACCCCGGAAGGCATACGTCCGGAAAGCGACATCCTTTTCGAGTTTCCGGTAGCGCTCATCGCGCCCATATTCTTATTGCTCTCTGCTGTCGCACACCTCTTCATATCCTCCCCTTGGTATGTGCGCCGCTATGAGACCGACATCGCAAAGGGCATCAACCGTGCACGCTGGTGGGAATATGCCATCAGCTCCTCTCTGATGCTGGTTGTCCTGCTCATGCTGGGTGGACTCATCGAGATTTCCGCGATCGTGTTTATTTTTACCCTGAATTTCATCATGAACATGATGGGGCTGATGATGGAGATGCACAATCAGCTCACCCAGAAAACCAGCTGGTTCTCTTTCAACATCGGTGTGCTTGCGGGAATCGTTCCATGGATTATGGGCGGAATCTACTTCGTGGTGTCCACGAACAACATTGCCGATGCCATCCCGGTGTATGCCCAGTTTGGATTCCTCCTTACCTTTATCTTCTTCAACACCTTCGCCGTCAACATGTTCTTGCAGTACAAAAAAATCGGGAAATGGAAGGTATATGCCTTCGGCGAGAAGGCCTACATTGTGTTGAGCCTCACCTCTAAGTCCATTCTTGGATGGGTCATCGTGCTCGGCACGATGCAAGGCGTTTAGTCCAAGCCTCCGCTCCTGAGGTTGATGCCTTCACCGCTATCGGGTGAAGTAAGCAGCAAAAAACAGGGCTTGTGCGTCAACAGGCCAGCGATGGGAGGGGCACCGGGGGGGCTTGCCTTCCCACCGGCGCAGCCAATTTTTGCGGCTAGGCGATGGCCTTCTTCACCAACCCAGCGATTTTCTTCGCCACCTCGTCGGTGAGGTCAGTAATGGCGTAGGACGTAGGCCAGAAGGCGCCGTCGTCCAGCTGTGCTGATTCTTGGAAACCGAAAGTGGAATAGCGAGAGTCAAATTTACTGCCGGCTTGGTAAAAGCAGATCACTTTGTCGTTGAGGTAGTAGGCCGGCATGCCGTACCAGGTCTTGGTCGTTATCTCAGGGGAGATTCCCATCACCAACGCGTGAAGTCCAAGGGCAAGTTTCTTGTCGTTGCCGGTCATTTCCGCAATTTTGCGTTGCACTTGTTCTTCGCCGGGAAGCTTCTTGAACTCGCGTTGTTCCCGTGCACGCTCTCGCATTGCCTCTTTTTCTTTATCGGAAAAAGCAGAACTGGACTTATCGTTATCAGCCATCGTGATCGGATCTCTCTCTGTGGTGTGGGACAAGGGTATAGCTCAGCCACCACACCTGATGACTTTCCCTACAGCGCTACGTCGCCCCCGAGGGCGAGGCCGATTGCCCAGGTCAGAGCGAGTGCTAGCGCGCCCCCAGACATGACTCGAATGATGGGGCGAAGCAGGGGGCTGTGTCCCAGATAAGCACCTATTCCGCCAGTGAGCCCCAGGGCAACCAACGACGCCGCAAAGGTCAAGGGGATCCTGATGGATTCCCCGGCAAGAGTGATCGCCAGCATCGGAAGCGCTGCACCGGCAAGAAAAGACAGTGCTGAGGAGAGGGCTGCGTGCCAGGGGTTGGTGAGTTGCAGCTCATCAATACCCAGCTCTGCCTCCAGGTGGGCGGCGAGGGCATCGTTGTGGGTTAACTCTTCCGCAACAGTCTTGGCTGTTGCCGGGCTTAACCCTTTTGCCTCATATATTTCGGTAAGCTCCTGAAGCTCCGCTTCAGGAAAATCTTTCAATTCTTGTCGTTCACGCTCAATCAGCGCTGCTTCGCTATCGCGTTGGGAGGAGACAGACACGTATTCGCCCAGTGCCATGGAGATGGACCCGGCAACAATTCCCGCGGTCCCTGCAATCACGACCGGAAGGGTTTCATTGGTGGCTGCGGCAACACCCACGACCAGGGCGGCAATGGACACAATCCCATCATTTGCTCCCAAAACTCCGGCACGAAGCCAATTGAGTCGGGGAGCCATATTGAGCGAATGCGGTTCAACACCGTGGGGAACGCTCATGCCCCAACCCTAGCCACGCTCGGTGCCAGGCGGGCACCATTTCTTCGCGCTCGAGGTGCCCGGACTGCTCGCAGCGCACCGAGGATGGCGACCAAGTCCACCACTTCTTGCAAGAGGGCCCCCAGGATGGCGGGGAGCAAACCGAAGGCCGCAACAATCATCAATCCCACGCTCATGATGATGCCCAGCCACACACTTTGCAGGGCAATGCGGATGGTGGACTGTCCGATACTGAGCGCGGTGGCAACGACTGCGAGATTGTCGACCAGAATCACGACATCAGCCGATTCACTCGCGGCGGTGGAGCCTTTTGCACCCAGAGCCACCCCCACATCGGACGCGGCAAGCACTGGAGCGTCATTGACACCATCGCCCACCATCATGACCCGTTTGGGGGTGAGGCCCTCCATGATGGTCACCTTGTCGCCTGGGAGGCATTCGCCGTGGAATTCGGTGATGCCCAATTCGTGGGCGATATGGGCGGTGGTTTCCCTACTATCTCCCGACACCATGGCAAGACGCGTGACGCCTAGGCGCGTGAGTTCGCCCAGGACAGCAGGGGCTTCTTGGCGCAACACATCTTTGAGCACGACATGGCCGGCAAAGGCGCCATCGACTGCGACATACACCACCGTTTCCCCGGCCTGGATGTCGTAGTACTCGATGTCAGGTGCCGAGAGCGCCACAAAGGCTGGCTTGCCGACCAGGACTGTTTTCCCCTGAATATCGGCGGTGACGCCATCGGTGGCGATTTCTTCTGCCCGTGTTGACTCGTGGAGGACGAGACCATCAGCGTGTGCTTTTTCGACAATGGCCCTGGCGAGAACGTGGGAGGAATACTGCTCCGCGCTCGCTACTAGGGAGAGTAGTTCCTCTGTCGTGCTCAGCGGTCCTTGAGGGACAACTTTCACTACCTCGGGTTCGCCGTGGGTGAGGGTTCCTGTTTTATCAAAAGCGACCGTTTTGACTTGGGATAAGCGCTCGAGCGTTCCGGCGTCTTTGATGACGACCCCGGCCTTGGCGGCCCTCGACATTCCACCCATGAAAGCCACCGGTGCAGCAATCAGAAGGGGGCAGGGGGTGGCAACAACCAATACTTCGGCAAACCGAACAGGATCACCGCTGACGATCCACGCGGTGATAGCGATGGCATACGCGACCACTGTGAAAGGTATCGCGTAGCGATCGGCTAGTCGGACCAGCGGAGCTTTCGACTTGGTCGCTTCCTCCACCAAACCCACGATGCGTTGGTATTCACTCTCCCCGGCGATCTGGGTGGCAACCATTTCCACCGCCACAGAACCATTCAGGGAACCGCTCAGAATACGGTCTCCTGCACCGAGGCGCACGGGCAGGCTTTCCCCTGTGAGGGAAGCTTCATCAAACTCGCCGGCATCACTGACTAATTCACCATCGACTGGTACGACCTCTGAGGGCCTCACGATCAGTCGGTCGCCGATGACGATTTCATCGGCGGGGGTGTCCCGGATGGAGCCATCTGCTTCAAGGCGATGAGCACTTTGGGGAATCCTGTCAAAAAGGCTTGTCAGTTCCCGTTGCGCGCGATGCGCTGCGGCGTCCTCAAGGGCTTCCCCACCCGTCAACATCAGGACAATGATGAGGCTGGCCCAGAATTCTCCCACCAGCAGCGTGGCAACAATCGCCGTCACCGCCAGGACGTCCAACCCCCAGTGACCTCGAAGAATTGAGCGCACCATTTGGATGCCTTGGAGCAGAGCAATGAACGCGGCAAAGCCTGTGACAATCCATCGGGTGAAGTCTCCCCCCAGGAGATTCTGGGTGGCAAGCCCCACTGCGCCTACTCCCAGTGCGATGAGGACGTAGGGGTAGCGCCGAGCCATTGCCAGCACCTGTGTCATAGACAGGATTCTGCCACGCTCTCTGTCTTTTGGGCACGCCTGGGCGGTCGTTAGAATTGAAGCAAACAAAAGGATGTCGCCATGTGGATTACGTCGCTTCTCCAGCGCTTGGCCAGTTCGTTGCGCGCGCTGATTACCGAGCTGCCTCGTCCTGTTTCCTACCTGGGGCTCAGTGTTCTGTTGGTGATGGTCACGGGCGTGATTGTGCACAGCGTTGCTCCCCCGAAGCCCCTGATTGTCCTGTCTGATTCTGGAATATTTGCCGAAGGGTCTGAATTTTCCGGCGACAGCAGCCTCTACGTTCACGTCGAATACCAAGCCGGAGACCAACTTTCCCAAGAGACGGGAACAGGTCCCGTCTTTGAGATGATTCTGAAGGGCACACCCGAGGGGGTTCTTGCCACTCTCGGTGACGTTTTCGATGTCGAGGGGGAAGCGTCCCAGAGCGATTACTATTCTTCAGATTGGCCCGGATACGCGCTGGGAGCGGAAGACTGGAGCGGGCCCAGCCTGGTGTTGACCTGGAATGGGTCGGGGTCTTGGTACTACTCTGATCCCGCTGCCTACCCGGAACCACTCTGTGAAGAAGTACCTGCCCCGGAAGGGTCTGATGAGCTTCCCGGGTGGGAATGTGTCCAGGCGGATCCCGACTTACCCCTGCCGAGCGCAGCCGATGCTCAAACGATGGCCTTGGACATGTTTCGACAAGCGGGTCTCGAGGCTGAATTGGACGATGTGCACATTCTGACCAATGACGAATGGGGCGTGGGTGTCAGTATCGCTTCACAAGTAAATGGTCAGGACACGGCGCTGGAATGGACGATGTTCTGGGCGCCCGGCCCAGTCCTCGCCTCCGCGTCGGGGCACAGTTCTGAAGCGGTGTATCGGGGGGAATATGAAACCATCAGCCCGTATCAGGCGGTAGAGCGGCTCGCTTCGGGAAGTTGGTGGGGTGCTCCGTCGGTGGACTACGACCATCTAGACGGTGGGTTCCATTCCCACGATGGTCCTCTGGTCATGGATGGATCCCTGGGAGCCGAGCCACTGAGAATTATCTCCTCCACCACAACCTCGCTCCTGGTGTGGGATTCCAACGGGGGCCAGTGGATTGTTCCAGGCTTCTTCCTTGCCTATGGAGATGAAGAATGGGAACGATCTGCGGTCGTATCCCTCAGTGACGAGGTTCTACAGTTTGAAGACACGGTTGCGCCCCCAAGCCTTCCGCAGCAAGAAGACGCTCGAGGAGGGGATTAGCAATAATGAACTCACAACGGGTTGTGGGAAACCGAAGCATCTTCCCACTGGGTTTGGGATGTATGAATGTGTCTTGGCCAGGGGGTGCCGCTACAGACCCTGCCCGTCTCGTTGACAGCGCTATTGCAGGAATCCACGCGGGTTTGGATGCGGGTGTCAGGCTTCTTGACACGGCAGATATCTATGCACCGGCATGGAACGAGATCGGACACAACGAATTGTTCGTTGCGCATGCACTCGCAACCTGGAGTGCCCCCGCCGAGACGAAAAAATCTGTGCTTGTCGCTACTAAAGGCGGGATTACCCGCGCTGATGGCGAGGTATGGGGACGAGATGGCTCCAGGGAACATCTCGTTCGAGCGGCAGAAGCCTCCCGAGAGTGCTTGGGTGTGAATACGATTCAGCTCTGGCAGCACCACAGGCTGGATGCGTCTCTCGACTTTGAAACCCAGGTGGAAAACGTTGGTGAGCTGAAATCCCGGGGGATTGTCGATCGGGTTGGCGTGAGTAACTACAGCGCCCAGCAGTTACGCAGGGCCATCGATCTGCTTGGCAGCCCCGAACAGGGTGGAATCGTCTCGATTCAAAATGAGTTCTCTCCCCTCTATCGTCACGACCTCGACGTTCTGGAGGTCTGCGAAGAGTTTGGCGTGGCTTTTTTGCCTTGGTCACCGTTGGGAGGCTCGAAGAAGGTAAAGAGCCTTCACGAGCCAGGATTCAGAGCGATTCTGGAAATGGCGGAGGACAAAGGAGTTTCACTGGAGGCTCTCAGTCTCGCGTGGCTGCTCCACTACTCCCCGATGATCATTCCCATACCTGGTGCGACCCGGGCTGACACCATCCTCGATTGTGTGTCTGCCATCGACATCACCCTGACGCCCGCTGAAGTGGAAACCTTCACTTCAGCTCTTCCCCCCAGTGCCCCTCGCTCGATGGAGCTCGACCCGACTCCTGCGTTTCGCTAAGAATTTTTCCCCCGGGCTGCCACCGTCCACCACCGGGTGACCTCGCCCTGCTCCGTCACGGCCACGGAATCGACAAGGTTGACGGCATTACAGACATGGTTGGGGATGACCTGGATGATGTCCCCACAGCGTGGTGCTGGGTCTGAATCAGGGAACACCACGGTCGCGTGGTGTTCTGACATGGCGACAATCCGGGCATCCGCATGACCGAGCACCCGACCGTGGCCGCTGGCCCAGGACGCTTTGTCCGCTCCCATAATTTTGCTGCCTGCATCGACCACCACGGTTTGGCCTCGCGCACTGACGACCGTGGTCACCACCGAGAGGGCGACATCACTCATGTCCATGCCCCCGAGCTCAAGTTGTTGGGCGTCTCCTAGGGCATACACTCCCGCGCGAGTCTCCGTCAGGAAACTCTGAGTGCTGTAAAGTGAGGGCGTCGAGCCGCCGCTTCGTTCGCACACCTCGAATCCAGCAGATTCCAACGCGTTGGTCGCAAGGCTGAGAGCAGTCACTTCGTCCTGGGATGCATCATCCTTAGTATCGGGCTGGTAACTGTGTCCGGGGTAGGTGAATACACCGCGAAGCGCCAAATCATGATCGGCGAGCGCCTGCGCTAACGGGACGACCTGTAACGGGTCAATCCCACTTCTGTGGTGCCCGCTATCGACTTCGATCATGAACTCGATTGTGGTTTTGCCGAGTGTTTTAGCGGCTTGCTGGATCCCAGCGACGGAATCAACCCCCATGCCCACCCTTGCCCGAGGAGCGAGCGCTTGGAGGCGGGCAGCCTTGCGTGGCGTCAGCCACAGCGGGTAGGCCAGAAAAATATCGTCTATTCCCGCCTCGACGAATACTTCTGCTTCACCAATCGTGGCGAGGGTTACCCCGCGAGCGCCATACTTCTGCTGCAGCTTCGCTATCTCTGGAATCTTGTGAGTCTTGGCATGGGGTCTCGTCTCAATTGTTTGCTGCTGGGTCCTGGCCTGGTGGTGCTCGAGATTGCTGACCAGGCGCTCGTAGTCGATAACGGTGAAGGGAGTGTCGATTTCTGCGAAGTCCATCAGCCCAGGCTAACGACTAGGTATTGGCCGCAGCCGATCTCGTGAGGGCTGCTGCTTCAATACGCCACCCTTCTTCGCTCTCGGCAAGTTGGTATATCAGCGTCCACCCCTCACCAGAATTGGTGGTGACCGTCACCCGTGTTTGTGCGCCCGTTGTTTCGGGCTCGAGGATGCAGTCAGAGAACACGACGGTGGCGGGCTCCATCAAGAAGGCGAAACCGCCTGAAATCACGCCTTGAAAAGCTTCTTCACTAAATTGGCTCTGGAATTGCGGGGAAGCCATGGCATACGCGGCGCCAAAGTCGCCCTTTTCGAGAGCGTCAATTTGGGCCGTAATGGTCTGAGCAATACCCTCTTTCGCTCCAGCGCCACACGCATTGGCTGGTTCGGAGGGGCTCGGGGGAGGGAGTGCGCAGCCGGTGAGCGCAGCAGAGACTGCAGTAATCCAGGCAAGCCTGCGCATCTTTTCCACCGCTTTTCCTCCTCCTCCCTAGCTTGCCTCCCCAACCTGAGCGTCGTTCGTGAAGGAAGAGGCAACGGGCTAGCCTGGAGGGGTGAATTCCCTTCTGCGCTTTATTACCGGTCCGAAAACCTCCTGGGTTACCCTGCTAATTGGGCTGATTTTTGCTGTCTTATCCTTCACGGCTTTCGCTGCAGAGGAGAGCGATGCGGCCCCCACAAACGGCCTGCCCGATGATTCCGAAGTTGTCTTGGTGGACAACGCCCTCGCGGCGATGCCGAATTCCGAGGGGACCGCAGCGGTCATCGTGTTCGCAAAGGATTCCGGTGAGTTCACGGTGGAAGATCTCGCATGGTTGCAAGGTGAATTTGACCCGGTAATCCAGATGCCCTCTGGCGGCGCCAACGAGCTCTTTCTGGACTTCACCAATGTCGAAATCATGGGAGAAGCATTTGTTCCCCCGGCGACTGTTTCGGAAGACAACACCACTGCGGTGATTACCGTGCCCTTGGATGAGATTGACGATGTCGAACCTCGCGGCGAGCGCATTGCCGAAATTCGCGCCCTCTCCGCTGACGCGGCCCCTTCGGGAATTACCACATACGTCACGGGACCAGAGGGATTTCAGGTTGACCTCGCCGGCGTTTTTGAAGGTGCTGACTTCGTTCTGCTGGGATCCACCGTCATCATCGTTATTTTGCTCTTGCTCATCACCTACCGCAGCCCCACCCTCTGGATTGTTCCGCTCCTGGTCGTGGGAACCGCGGACCTGATGGCGGGGCAAATTGGTCGAAATGTGGCTGATTTCTTTGGTCTTGCCGCAGATGGTTCAGTGACCGGGATTTTGTCGGTCCTCGTGTTTGGTGCGGGGACCAACTATGCCCTGCTCTTGATTGCACGGTACCGGGAAGAGCTTTTGAAGTTCGAAGACCGGCACGAAGCGATGGCAAAAGCCCTGAAGGGTGTGGCGCCAGCAATTTTGGCATCGGGCGGAACCGTTGTGTTGGCGCTGCTGACCCTGGCGTTTGCTGAGCTGGGTGTCACACGAGCGCTCGGCGTGGTGTGTGCCACGGGAATTGTTGTTGCCATGATTTCTGCCCTGGGTGTGCTGCCCGCTGCAATCGTGGTCTTTGGGCGTGGACTCTTCTGGCCTTTTGTTCCTCGCTTCGGTGGGGTCAACAAGTCCGAGACCGGTTGGTGGGCGAAACTGGGAACGGGTGTGAGCAAGCGCCCCGTCACCGTGGCGATCGTTGGCGTCGCCATTTTGGGTGGTCTCTCCTTCGGTTCTGCAGGAGTGACCATCGGTATTCCCGAGACCGAGCAGTTCCGGGTCAAGCCCGAGGCCGTTTTGGGGATTGAAGTGTTAGGTAAAGCATTCCCCGCCGGAGAAAGCTCGCCTACCCAGGTTGTTGCAAACAACGATTTTGCCGATGATGTCGTCGAAGCCGCCCTCAGCCTCGACGTTGTTGCTTCGGCCGAGGTGGTCAACTTCAACGACACCGTCTCGCGTATTGATGTTGTCCTTGACGCAGAGGGCGGAAGCGACGAAGCATATGTGGCGATCGTCGATTTGAGAGAGGCCGTCCAAGGTGTCACCGGTGCCGGGGCTTTGGTGGGAGGCGATGATGCCACCCGCCTCGCGGTTAAGGAAACCTACGAGCGTGACCAATTGCTGGTTATCCCGCTGATTCTCATTCTGGTCTTTATTGTGTTGGTGATCCTGTTGCGTGCTTTGCTCGCACCGATTCTTTTGTTGTCGAGCGTGGTGCTGTCCTTCTTCTCCGCAATCGGGGCTGCATGGCTACTGTTTGAAAACGTGTTCGGTATGTCGGGCCTGGACTTCAGCGTCTTCCTCTATTCCTTCCTCTTCCTGGTGGCGTTGGGTGTGGATTACAACATCTTCCTCGTCTCTAGGGCGCGAGAGGAGGCCGCCAACCTGGCCGGCACCGTAAGACAACCCACCAGGCAAGCGATGGTGAAGGCATTGGGCGCAACCGGTGGAGTCATCACCAGCGCCGGAGTGTTGCTGGCAGCGGTCTTCGCTGTTTTGGGGGTACTGCCGCTGATTGCGCTCTTCCAGGTCGGAATCATCGTGGGAATCGGTGTCTTGATTGACACCCTTCTGGTGAGAACTGTCGTCGTTCCCGCTACGGCCTTTATCGCTGGGGATGCGTTCTGGTGGCCCAGGAAAAAGATGACAGCCAGCAGGTTCTGATTAACGTGAGTTCTTCGTATCGCTTTACCCACGCCATTGTGCGCACTCCGCCTTCGAGCGCGGTGTTGGGTTTGAGGGCCAACGACGTCGGTAATCCCGATGTTGTGGGCTTGAAGCAGCACCACAGAGCGTATGTCTCTGCTCTGGAAGCTGTGGGAGTACACGTCACCGTGTTACCAGCGCTGGAAGAGTTCCCCGATTCGCTTTTTGTGGAAGACACTGCTCTGTGTTTGCCCCGGGGAGCGGTCATCCTGCGTCTAGGTGCACCCACCCGCCGTGGCGAAGCGATGGCGATGGCTGATGCGGTGAAAGAGTTTTACCCCACTGCAGTAGGGCTTCCCGGTGTGGGAACACTGGAGGGTGGAGACATCCTCGCCATGGAGAACGAAATCCTGATTGGGATCTCGAACCGGAGCACCTCTGAAGGGATCGCTGCACTTGCCGAGGTTGCGTCACCCTGGGGGTATCAGGTCCGGGAGGTCACCACGCCCGCTGGTGTTTTGCACTTTAAGTCTGATTGTTCTCTGCTCGATGAAACCACTGTTCTTTCGACCAGGCGCCTTTCAGCCAGTGGCTGTTTTGACGGCTACACCGTAATTGATGTGGCCGAAGGGGAAGAACCAGCGGCAAATAGTATCCGCGTCAACGACTTCGTGTTTATGCCAGAAGGTTTCCCCCACACTTCCCAGGCGGTCCGGGATGGTGGGTTTGAGGTTGTCGAGTTACCGAATTCCGAATGTCAGAAGATTGACGGCGGCCTTTCCTGCCTGAGTCTGCGCTTTAGCCCCGCCTAGCGCTCCTCTAGGCCCCATTCTTGGCCATAGCCGCCCTCGGCTTGGGGTTGGCACATCAAGTCCAAGAAGGGCTTGGCGTCAAAGGCTTCGGGGCCAAGAACACCGGAACCAGACCACACACCCGTTGCCAACAACTCCAGCGCAAGCGCTGGGGCAAGCGCGGTTTGCCACACCACGCACTGGGCATCAAAGCGCTCCATGGTCCAGGCGTTATCGATCGCGTGATACAGGTAGACCTCTCGGGGAGAGCCGTCTTTACCGAGGCCCGTGACCCACGTTCCCGCGCAGGTGGTTCCTCTCATCGAGTCGCCGAGTCTGGCGGGGTCTGGCAACACAGCAGCAACCAGGTCGCGGGGGGAAATCGTTGCGCTCGAGCGTTTCCCGCTCTCATCGGGTGTGGTTCTCACCGCGACCCCCGTAGTGGAGTCGAGGCCAAGCAGATGCAGTGTCCGGAGGACACCGATGAATTCTTCGCCCAGCCCGTACTTGAACGTCACTCTCTTCGCATCGAGGAAGCGGGGAATGAGGGCAACTTCTTCGTGCTCGACGTTGACACACTCAACGGGGCCGATCCCCGCGGGGAAAGTGAAAACTTCCGGTTCGCTAAAGGGCTCGGTCGTAAACCAGCCTCTATCTTTTTCATAAATCAGTGGCGGGTTGAGGCACTCTTCAATGGTTGTCCAAATGGAAAATGATGGAGCGAAGATTTCTTCACCCTGGTCGTTCACGACGACGAGGTTTGCACCGTCTCGCACACCGATTTCGTCTATTTCGCTGAACAGGTGGTCACTGGCGTATCGGGCAAACACGTCCGACATTCCTGGTTCTACTCCCATGCCGACAAGCGCTAAGCGCCCGCTGTTTTCCCAGGCTTCCGCCTGGGCAAACTGCGCCTCACCGAGCATCACCCCTGGCTTGGTGAACGGTTCTTCGGGGTGAGGCTTTGACAGGCTCATCGCCATGTCCATATAGTCAGCGCCAGCGGTACGGGCACCTTCGAAAATACTTTCCACAAACGATGGCTCCACCGCATTCATCACCATGGTGGCGGTGTGGCGTCGTGCCGATTCTGCTACCTGGGCAGGCGAAGAAGCATCAATGCGATCTGCCGTGAATTTACCCCGGGCTTCGGGGAAACGGCCGGCGATCCACTCGAGCACGGATTCTGCTCGAGACAGGTCGTAATCGGCTACGACAACGCTGTCGTAGAAGTTTCGTGTGGCAAGGAGCTTGGCGAGGGAGTTTCCGACTCCACCGGCGCCGATCAAAAGAATTCTCATGGCGTAACGCTACCTCTCTGGGAGCCTGTTAGTGCTGGGGCGGGAGAAGAAGTAGTTTGCCCGAGGTGGAACGGCTTTCGAGGTCGAGGTGGGCTCGCGCTGCCTCTGCGAGCGGGTAGGAATCGTGAATTGTGAGGGTGAGTCTTCCTGTTGCGAGATCTCCGAGGACCTCGGATGATCGCCACTGGAGCTCTTCAGGGGTCCTTGTGAAGTGGGTCAGGCTAGGCCTGGTGACCACAAGTGAACCCCCGTCATTCAAGAGTTGGGGGTCAAAACGTCCCACCGGACCGCTTGCTTGACCAAAAATGGCCATTATTCCTCGCACCTTCAGGCACTTCAAGCCTGCTTCAAACGTTGTTTTACCCACGCCGTCATAGACCACGTCCACGCCCTGTCCACCGGTGGCCGCCATGACTGCCTCGACGAGGTCGTCCCGGTCATACCGAACGATGTGTGCCGCCCCTGCGGCCGATGCGGCTTGGGCCTTTTCGGCAGTGGAGACGGAACCGACCACCGTGACTCCCCGGTTGTTGAGCATCTGACACAACAAAAGCCCTACTCCGCCTGCTGCTGCGTGGACCAGGGCTATGTCACCAGCCTTAGCGGGATACACGCTGGTGACCAGATAGTGCGCCGTGAGGCCTTGCAGCATGACACCGGCAGCCTCGTGAAGGTTGAGAGCCTGGGGAACCCTGACGGCTTTGTCCACGGGGAGGGCAATCTGTGGCGCGTAGCTTCCCCTGTGCCCAGTCCAGGCAACCCGATCGCCCACCGCAAACTCTGCTACCTCCGCGCCAACACTGGTTACTACCCCGGCCCCCTCTAAACCTGGGACGAAGGGATGGGGCAGGGAATAGATGCCCGATCGATGATAGGTGTCAATGAAATTGACCCCGATACCAGCAACGTCAACACGTAGCTCATTCGGCGACGGTGTGGGCTCTGGCCAGTCCTGGTATTCCAGTACCTCGGGGCCACCTGACTGCGACACAACGATTGCTTTCATGGGCGCACTTTCCGCTAGAGGGACACCAAGTCTGAGGAGACACTATCCAAACATGGCGCGGACAGTTGCTTCCGCATCGGCTGGAGTGCTGGCCGCGAGGGCGAGCACGGAGGCCTGTTGCGCTTGCTTCTGGGACACCGAGGCCAGAGCGGTACTCACCGCTTCAACAGCGCTGGGGGCAACACTGACGGAGGAAATTCCCATACCGGCGAACACGATAGACAGCAAGGGGTTGGCGGCGCTTTCCCCGCACACACCCACGGGTATGTCCAAGTCCTGTGCTTTTTCAACGACCTGTTTGACGCTGCGCAGCAAACCTGGCTGCCAGGGGTTATTCAAGGCACCCAACTGTGGATGCATTCGGTCGGCGGCAAAAAGGTATTGGGAAAGGTCATTGGTGCCGATGCTGAGGAAGGAAACAAAGCCCTTGAGGTCAGGCAGCACGTGAATGATTGCAGGGGTTTCGATCATGATTCCCACCTGAGTGATGCCCGCTTCTTGACAGAGGGAATGAAAAGATTTCACCTCTTCTACCGTCGACACCATCGGCGCCATCACACCCACGTCCCGACCGGTTGCGTCAATCGCAGCTGCAAGCGCAGCGAGCTGGGACTTTTGGAAATCCCCGAAATCATGGGCAAGACGAAATCCGCGAACACCGAGGGCGGGGTTCTCTTCATGACCCAGCGCTAGGAAGGGAACGGGTTTGTCGCTTCCAGCATCGATGGTGCGGATGATGATCTTTCCCGCCGGTGCCGCTTGAGCACCTCCACGTAGCTGGCGACCTGTTCCTCAAGGGTGGGCTCCCGGGATGCGGAGAGGTAAAGGACTTCGGTGCGGAACAAACCGACACCGCGGGCAGAAGTCTTTGCGGCGTGTGTGGCATCTTCGAGACCGCCGATGTTGGCCCTGACCGTGATCAGCGGCGCATCGGATTGAGGAATGAAGGTGAGCGCTTGAGTTGCATCGCTCAGGGCGCCGCCGCTGACAACTCTGTTTCCTTCTGGGTCCACCAGGACGGCTTCGCCTTGGGTGAGTGTCATGGCTCCTTTAGCGCTGACAACAGCAGGGAGCGAGAGTGCACGACAAATAATCGCGGTGTGGGAGGTGGGTCCCCCGAGTTCCGTGACAACCCCTACGACGGAGTCGCCAAACTGGGAAGTCTCCAGTGGGGTGAGGTCATCGGCAACGATGATCCAGGTCCCCTCTTGGGGGATGCTGGGGCCAGCGGCGATACCGCGTACCCAACCAGAGATGCGGGCCGCAATGCCTCGAAGATCTGCCACCCGGGAGAGGAATTCTTCATCATCCCCCATGAGTTCGGCGAATTCATCGAGAGCTTTAAACAGAGCGGTGGGAGCGTCGTCCCCCTCTAAGAGGTAGGGCTTCGCCATTTCCTGAAGCTCGGGGTCTTCCAAAATGATGAGTAGGGCATTAAGAATGTCCCGGGCAGTGGGATCGCTGGTCGCAGATTCGTCCCGAATCCCTGCAGCGGTCGTCATGATGGCGGTTGCTAAGACGCTTGCTTCCTCGGAAGGCGTGTGTTTCGTAGACCGGTGCTCATACACGGCGTCAGAGGTTTCCAACAGAAAAACATTGCCGACGGCTGCCTGGGAACCGACCCCAATTCCGGTTAGCTCTGTGGTGCTCACTACCCCAGTATTACCCCTCGTTAACGAAGGCTTCAATCGCCTCGGCGAGGGCATGCCCTGCCGCATCGTCTTGGGCGTCGATGACGAGCTCTAACGACTCGCCACTCTTGACCTTCATTGCGAGCATTTTGAGAGCGGAGGCAGCAGACGCCTCCTTGCCGTCGCTGTTGCGCAGGGTTACGGTTGCCCCACTCTCGCGCACCAGCGTGACGATTTGTCCGACGGGGCGGGCGTGAAGTCCAACAGGGTCCATCACAGTGAAGGTGTGGTTAATGGTCATGCCGAGACTCCTTGAGGTTTAATGACGACCTTGATGGCGTCACCTGAGGTCACCGCGTCGATCGCGTCTCTAACGTTCTCCAACGACATCCTGTGGGTAATCAGGTCCGCAACAGGCACCTTGCCAGAGGCAATCAGCTCCAAAGCCTCCGCATTTTGGGCTGGTGAGGAGCCATTAGCACCGGCGAGAATGAGCTCTTTGTAGTGCACAACGTTGGAGTCCACCGCGATCATGGGCTTATCTTTGGGCAAACCACCGAAGAAGCTCACGCGTCCTCCAGGCGCAGCCATAGCGATGGCTTGCTCCTGGGCTGCCCCAGCGGGAGCAGCGGTGATAATCACGCTGGGACCAACGCCGTGGGTTTCTTCCAACACAATCGCCGCAAGGTCTTCGGAGGACATGTCAATCGCGCGATCGGGCTTGACCACATTGGCAGAAAGGGTGAGGCGGTCGCCATTAATGTCGGCGAGCATGACGCGCTTGGCGCCGAGGGCTCTAGCCAAGCGGACGTGAAGGCAACCAATAGGGCCAGCGCCCATCACCAAGACGGTGTCGCCTTCGCCCACGTGAACGAGGCGCTGGGCGTTCAGTACACAGGCAAGGGGCTCGGTAACGGAGGCTTCATCAAAGCTCAGGTTCCCGGGAATCTTGTTGACGCCGTTGGCTTTGAGCACGGCGGCTGGGATCACCATTTCTTCGGCAAAACCACCGGCGAATTGGTAACCCATCGAGGTCTGGTTGATGCAAATTCCTTGCTTGCCGGCTTTACAGGCCCAACATTCTTCGCAGGGGACCGCAGCGATGACCTGGACCCGGTCTCCGATAGAGAAACCGGAGGTGTTGGCGCCGACCTCAATAACCTCACCGGCTATTTCATGGCCGATGATCTGAGGGGGGTCAAGTCGAGGGTGACCGTGGTGAAAAATTTTGGCGTCGGTGCCACACGTGGCGCAGGACTCGACCCGTATCTTGAGCTCGTCGGCAGCGGCTTGCGGGGTTTCGACGTCGATCACGTCGAGGTTTCCTGGACTGGTAAACATGGCGGCTCTCACGGATTAAACACCTTTCAATATGAGGTCGAGAATTGCTTGTGGATTCTGGGAGGTTCGAAGAATATTTGCAGCATCGTCGTCCATCAGGACGTCTGCCAAATTACCCAGGATCTCTACGTGGCATCTCAGCGGAGGCGATGCCTACACATACAGTGACGGGTTCGTTGACCCAGGTGATTTCCTGCTGGAGAC
>FUWD013181003.1_pt1 | contig 17882 bp, 14 predicted proteins | sample 1063281 | NCBI WGS metagenome assembly FUWD01 (sample SAMEA79048168, study PRJEB19326) | metagenome | biome: marine | reverse complement strand
TCCCATTGCTCCGAAGGCAACAGCACATCTCGTAGAGATCAACGAATGGATTGATATCGCTATTGCGAGTGACCTCAGCGGCCCGTTGAGTCGATTCCTCAGCAGGGTCCCACTTTCAAAAGTCGATAGCGTGAGGACCGAAGGAGCGTAAGCATCCGAAACAAGTTTCAGAGCCGACTTAATAATCATATCCGCCTGCTTATAAGCCTCAAAATCGAAAAACCGATCAGGAGTCCGCATGACCTTTTTAGCATCATCCACCCCGGCAATGATCGTGGGGGCAAACCGGATGCCCGTTGATAACACATCCAGCAACGACTTTTCCTTAAACGAAAACGATTTCTTCGCCTTGAGGCCGGCCAATCGGCTTTCCATCTTTGCTACTGCTTTTTCAAGCAGAGGTGGCGACAGGAAATTATCGTAAGATTCAATGTTGAAATCCCTCTGTGCCACATCCCAGCCCTTGTCCCTGAGGTAGGCGCATAGATAAGGCGTACTCAAATAAGGCTGAGTGGGATACCACTGAGCAGGAAAAATAAGTAATGATTTCATGATGTTGCCATCATATCACCATTCCACCCCGCAACCCAAATGGATAATCCCGGAATCCAAAACAAGTGATTTCCAGGAAAGAGGCGAATTTTTTGAGGATATTGAAGGTATTGAAAGCCCGAACCGGGAACAGGAAAATCCATTTGACATCAACGTTGCTGGACGTATAATCAACGGCTTATATTCAAAGCATTTGCGATTTTCATCTGCCATTTTTGTTGGTGTCTTTGGGTTTTATGCAGGTGGGCCTAATGGTATAATGTAGGAATCGCACGCAATTAATAGAGGATTTTCATGTCACGACTACGCAATACCTTGAAGATTAAATTATTTCTGATTGTGCTCAGTTTGTTTCTCGCGACATTCGCTTACGCGAAAACTATGGCGGAGAAAGCCACGGAAACGGAAATTTCCCTAGTGGACGGCATCGCATTAGATAAAAAGGGAAACATCTACATTGCCATGCGGGAGCACAATGTAATCAGTCGCATCGACACCAAAGGTGTGATGACCCGGTTTGCGGGTTCTGGAGAAGCCGGTTTTTCCGGAGATGGGGGTCCTGCCATAAATGCCAGATTCATGACTCCGGCTGGCCTGACATTCGATTCCAGAGGCAACCTTTATATTGCGGACCGTGACAACCACAGAGTGCGCAAAATAGATACCCGGGGCAACATCACGACTTTTGCGGGGACGGGCAAAGAAGGATTTTCCGGAGATGGCGGACCGGCAGTCAAGGCCGACCTCAACCTTCCATCTGGATTAGCGGCTGATGGCAAGGGGAACATTTTTATATCAGACCGGTCCAATGACCGCATCCGTGTCGTAGACAAAAAGGGAAACATTCGTACCTACGCAGGCAGTGGGGTTGCGGGGTTCCAGGGAGATGCCGGTCCTGCGCTTAAAGCGCAACTGGACAAACCTTTTGGCATCGCTCTCGACCAAAAAGGAAACTTGTATATTGCAGACCGCAAGAACAACCGCGTTCGAAGAGTTTCAACGCAGGGCATCATCACGACCGTGGCCGGGGATGGCGGGTTTTTCTTTATAGGCGATAACGGTCCGGCCTATCGGGCCAGCGTTGCCGGTCCGACTGGAGTAGCGATTGATTCAAAAGGAAACCTTTATATCGCGGATAGAAACAATAACCGCATCCGTGTAGTTGACAAGCTTGGAATGATTCGGACCATTGCCGGTATCGGACAGCAGGATTACAACGGTGACTCGGAAGTCGCCCGCGAAACCACCCTGCATCTTCCATTTGGACTCACCATTGATTCCGATGACAATCTTCTGGTCATTGATCGATCGCATTACCGCATTCGACGTATCGACCCCAAAAGCGGCAAGGTGGAAACTGTTGCGGGCAACGGGAGAAAACTGTTTGCTGGTGACGGCGGTCCCGCTACAGGTGCGACATTGAGTTTTCCCCACGGCATGGTTGTGGATAAAGATGACAACCTGATTTTCTCCGATAAAGGCCATTCCCGTATTCGGAGGATAACACCCGAAGGGATCATCAGTACCATCGGTGGCAATGGCATTCGCGGAAACGTGGGAAACAATATTCCGGCTCTTGAAGCTAATGTTTATAACATTACAACCCTTGTTCAGAGCCCGACGGGAGACACCTTCGCGTCGAGCCCCAGCGGATTCGTCAGCCTCATCAGAAGGCTCGATACAAAGGGAATCATTCATGACTATATGGATACCGCCCACAAAAAGTATCTCGAATCGATTGCTAATTCGAAATATAAAGGACTGGTACAGACGGGAGCGGTCGCTATCCTCACGCAGTTTTCAGATATTGTGTTCGATCCCAAAGGGAATCTGTTTATCAGCGACCGTATGAACCACCAGATTAGAAAAATTGACACCAAAGGAAATATCACAACCATTGCCGGAACGGGAGACTCTGATTATTACGGAGATGGCGGGCCTGCGCTCGATGCGGCGTTTCGAGACCCGAATTCTATGGCGGTGGATAAGGAGGGCAATATTTTCATTGCGGAATCGGCGAATAACCGGATTCGTAAAATTGATACCAAGGGAATTGTCACAACCATTGCGGGCAACGGGGAGCATGTGGATTCCGGTGATGGTGGACCTGCTCTGGAGGCGGGAATTCGCTCCATGGACGATATCACATTCAGTCCCGATGGCGAGTTGTACATCTTGGGAACCAATACGCACAAGGTTAGAAAAATCACTAAAGATGGAAAGATCGTCACTGTAGTAGGAACAGGATATGCTGGATTTTTTGGTGATGGAGGTCCAGCCATAAAAGCCATGTTGAAAAATCCGGCCGCCATCATTTTCGACTCAAAAGGCAACCTGTTCATTTCTGATATGGGGAGTAACCGCATTCGCAAAGTGGATACAAATGGGACCATCACGACTTTCGCCGGTTCGGGATCGTTCGGCTGGGCGCGGACAGGAGAAACTGTAGAAATTTACCTGCATAAGTTTCCGTAGCACCTGAGTCAATTTATCAATCCCACAGGCGGCTTTGTTCCTGTGTTGGCCCCATCCGTTTGAGGCCGAGTTGTTTATACATTTTTGAAACCGAAACCTATTGGAGAATAGTTCATGTTTAGATTGGTTTTTACCTTCGTTTTTACGGGTTGGATATTTTTAACATCCAGCGCGGTTTCGCCTGCTTTGGCTGATGATACTGACAAGCTTGCTAGTATTCTTAAAAAAATCGACAAGCTCGTTTGCACCAACCCAGAGAAAGTGAGTCCATTTTACAGTTCCAATTTGGTGATTATGATTGATGACAAACGCGCCTTGCTTGAGAACCGGATTAAAGACTACCGGCAGATGATGTCTGAACTGATCGGTGTGGATTGCCATATGGAGCGTAAGATTCTTGCCGGTAACGTGGGGGATAAGGTGGGCTATGTGCTGACGGATGAACTCATCAGTGTTGTCGCAGAAAATGTGCATATAGATGAACGGCAGCATAGCGTTTGTAGCTACATGTTCTCTAAAGAAAAAGGCGATTGGAAAATCAGTCTGGAGCATTGTTCCAGTTTGCCGGATTATTCTATCCGCCCGGGAGACGATGCCCTGTACTATTTTCATAACCCGGTCTATTAATTACCTCTAAAGGGCTGACAGGGTGGGAAGTTTTCCGCGTTAAAAGATGAAAGGACGAGGTATGGCGGAGGATTCCTGGAAAATTCCAAAGATAAAATAGTCGTGAAAATTGACTCCGACCTGAAAGAGCTGATTCCAGGATATCTGCAGAATAGAAGAAATGATATCGCGAATATCAGAGCGGCGTTAGAGACGAAGGATTTCGAACTCATCCAAAGGCAGGGGCATTCTATGAAAGGTTCTGGTGCCGGGTATGGGTTTGTGCCTGTTTCAACCTTGGGTGCTTCAATAGAGGAAGCTGGAAAAACTGAAAATGTTAAAGAAACTCAAGATGCTATCGACCAACTCGCCCAATATCTGGATCGCATCGTAGTTGTTTATGATTGATTTTCCTCGACAGGTTTTTTAGTTTGGAATAAACCTTGAAGATGAATATTTCTTTATCTCCTCTCATTTTTTCTTGTGAATAAGATCCTGTGCGTAGGCTCCATCCTTCTTCTGGCAATTGTTGCCTTCCTGTCAGTGAGTTTTGCCGCACCTGATGAACAGAACGAAACCCTACCATTCCAATCTTTCATGGAAGAAATGCAAATTGCTCCTTCTTCCGAGCCTTCTTTATATTCGGCATTGCAGGAGATCCGTGAAGTTGCGGTGACGGCGACATTGCCTGACTATCCCTGGGTTCGTGTTTCAGAGTATCGGGGATATTTGAGTGAGAAATGTGTGTCCTGTCACAAAGGGACTGAGCAAATTGGGGAGTCGCATCCTGCCAGCTTTGGCTGTACCGTTTGCCATGGTGGCGATGGTGACGCTGTGGACAAAGACACGGCTCACGCGACACTCATTTATGATCCGGATGCGGGAACGGGAAAGCGAAATCCTTCCAGCCTGAGCGTGGTTGATAAAACCTGCGGCCAGTCCTACTGCCATTCCGGTCACAGCCTGAAAGATCGCAACCATATAGAGCGAGTAAAAAAGTCCATGATGGGCACCCTGGCCGGGATGATTTCCGGATTACGTTATCAGTGGGGTGCGCAAGGACACCGAGAAGCAAACTATGGTGTGCGTTCCGTAGAGGATAAAGATGGCGACTTGCCGGTTAATGAGGGCGCTTTATCCAGGTTGCAGGCGCTCCCGTTTTTTACAGATGAGGGTGCGGCATCGACAACCGGCATTGCAAATGTTTCGCGTCATATTGGAGATCGTTTACTCAAAGATAGATGTTTTAAGTGCCACATTGATTCTCCGGGTGGACCCGAAAATTTTCGCTCTCAAGGTTGCGCCGCCTGTCACTTTACCTACGATGCGGATGGATTGTATAAAGGTGATGACCCAACCATTCCACGCCATGAGCCGGGCCATCCCAAAAGGCACAGTATGACAGCGCTGACACCTGACTCGATTTGCACCCAATGCCATCAAAGTTATCAGGCGACTCACGCGGAACTCTCAGAGCAGAAAGATGTCGCGGTCGAAATATTAAGTGAAAAGTCTGTTGCCCCTCTTCCGGGTTTCGGAAAAATCAGGCAGGATGTTCATATGGAAGCCGGATTCGAGTGTATTGACTGCCACACGCAGTTTGATATTATGGGCGATGGCAACATTTATTCTAAACAACATCAAGCTGTTGAAATACGTTGTGAAACCTGCCATGGAGATACCGATTCCCGTCCATTGATTGCAAAAGTTGCTGACCCGCTTGACCGCGTCATCCGTCTTGCCCGCTCATACACAGGATGGAGCAACTCGGTTGGCGACTGGATGGTATTGTCCTCGCGTCAACGCAAATTAGCCAACGTCAAAGTCCGGGAAGGCAGGATCGTTGCACTTGGCAAGCGAAGCGGAAAAGTTTATCCGGTTCCATTGACGGTGGATGCCGAGGCAAGTCATAAAATTCCCGGCCACAAGAATAAGCTGGAATGCACTGCCTGTCATTCCCAATGGGTTCCCGATTGCAAGGGTTGTCACGCTACGTTTCTTTCCGGTCAATCGGGAGTAGATAAATCATGGGCATCTGTTAAACAAATGGTCGAGGTCAAATCCCCTTCGCTAATGTTGGGTCCGCGAGGAAAAGTAACGCCCATGTTTTCGCAAGAGAGGCGTGTGTTGAGCGTGTTTGATGAACAGAAAAAATCGATAGCAGTGATGAGGGATAATGGAGACGCATCAGGTTTCTATCGTGAGTGGACATTCACCAATCCTCATGGATATTCTGGCGGACGACTGGCTTATGCGATGAATCCGCATTCAATAGGAAAGCAGGTGCGGTCATGCGCCTCGTGCCACATGTCCTCCCAAGCGCTGGGGCTGGGAGAAGGGGATATCAGCGTAGGGGTTAATTCTTCCGGCAAGGACGATATTTTATTGCCGCTGGTGCGAACTGAAATAACTTCCGGTCGTTCACAGCTTGCGCCTACCGCCAGAGCGACTCTGCGTGGTGAACCGCTAGCAGGTGTCAGTCAGCCTAGAGCCAGACCATTCAATCAGAAAGAGATCAGCCGGATTCTCAGAGTTGGAAACTGTATTCCCTGTCATGATAAATATGACGACCCTATTTATCAGAACATGAAAAAAAGTTATTTGTTTGAAAAATCTTTAATTCACCGGAATTTGAGAAAAAGGATATTGGATCAGCAGTGATTACCACGCAAAAAACTATCTTATCTATAGTCCTTGCTATTGGGCTCGCAGTTTTTTGCGTTCCGCAATTGTATGCCCAGAGCCCGGACTCACCGAATTGGAGAGGTTTTTTTGACTTTCTACCTGCTGAGAAGCAGGCGGAAACCGGCCCTGCCTCCGATATCGAGACGGAGTCGATACCTGATGAAAATGGTATTCATGAAGAAAGCTTGGTCAAGCCGTTGCCGACTCCTGGTATTTTGCGCAAAGAATTGGTTAAGGTAACTCCACATCAGGAAAAAGAATTTGTAGACGCAGGAGATTTTCGCGATCCCTTTCTGCTTTTAAGGGGAAGCGAAAAGAATGCGGAAAAAGTTATGGAACCTGGGGTGACGGTAGATGGGATCCAGTTCAATTCGTATAAAGAATCTGATTTATTTATTGAAAAGGTATACCGCGACTCCGGTTTCCAGGTTGAAGATGTTTTTGGAAAGGCTGAGCATTTGGATGGTGGAGGCTGTCTGTATTGTCATAGGGGTATAGAGAGGATCAGCAAGAATCATAAATTTCGTTGCACTAAATGTCACGCAGGGAATCGTAGAAAGAGAACCTTGCCCGCCGCGCATAGGAATCTGGTCTCTAATCCATCCGATCTGGATCATGCGCCAAAGTATTGTGGCAAATGCCATGCGGATCAAATTGAACAGGTGGAACAGTCACCCATGGCGACCGCAAAAAATATGATAAATATAACGCGTTATGCATGGGGCGCTCAGGGTGAAGGTGAAAGTGATTACTCATTGCGCCCAAAAGAAGGAGATGGGGAGTCTGCGTTGTCAGGCCTGTCGGATGGAAAGCCTGTCGATGTGTTTTTACGCACCAAATGTTTACGCTGTCATTTGCAAGGTGAGTCACCTCATCGTCCGGGGGATTACCGTGCGGGAGGATGCGCCGCTTGTCATATGATTTATTCCAACGATGGGCATACGTTGACTCATGACCGTGCCATCCAATCCAAGCAAAGAAAAAATCTTGCAGAAAAGGCAGAGCGGTTTAAAAGAAAATTTGCATCAAAGGGCTTGGAAAATCCTCGTGCTTATCCAGTACTGCATAAGTTCACGACTGCCATACCGAGTGTTCAATGCGAACATTGCCATAACGCCAATGGGATCGGCAATGAGTTCGAAGGACTGTTTTCTCCCGCCGCCAGACCTCAGCCCGCTTTTCAGTTAAGCGGCGCCGATAAACCGGTTCTCTACGGAGCTGAACATGAATTTTTGCTTCCTGATATTCATCGCGAACGGGGAATGCATTGTATCGACTGTCATGTGGCGACCGATCTCAAGGGAGCTCCCCCTGGCCCTGAATTACACGCGGGCGTAGAAATAAGGTGCGAAAATTGTCACGGGACCCCTACTACAAAACCAGAGGAATTGTTACTTGTTGAATCCGATCCCAGAACCCAACGATTGCTTGCTTCCAACGCGCTCAATCCAAACCTTCGGAAAAAAATTGTGGCTGGAGACGCAGTCCTCCTTAACTCCGGCGGTGTGCCTCTCAGCCATGTTAAGAAGGAAAAGGATAAATGGGTTTTGTATTCCCGGGTGACAGGAAAAAAACATGTGATTCCTTTGCTGGCAGAAAAGAAGCCTGTGACAGCTCATCAAATAGCGCGCCATATGGAGACTATGGAATGCCATACTTGTCATGCCCGGTGGTCAGCGGGCGAATGGGGACTGCATGTGATTCAGGAAGAAAACCCGGACTTGTCGAAGTGGAAGGACTGGAGCTTTACTGATCCGACATTGCAGAACATGCTGTGGAATTCAGGCCAGGAGTCTTCCGGAATGATCGACTGGTTGTCTGCTAAATGGGTTGGAGATAAATTTTCAGGGAATACCGCTCCCGGTGTTTTCTGGAATCTATTCGTTGAAGCGGACTGGGATACGATGATTCTTGGGAAAAATCAGCGTGGAAAGTATTCCATTATGAAACCCCGTTACCAGTACTTTTTGACAGACCGACAGAAAAATGAGGAGAATTCAGAGGAAGAGTTTGAAGCACCCGTGACAGAAGATGAAAGGCCGCGTTTAATTCTTATTCCCCATACTCCTCATACGATCCGTACCACCGTCCGGCCTTGCGAGAGTTGTCATGATAGCGAAGTGGCTCTGGGCCTGGGTGATCCAACACGAAAAAACATAGTAGATTCAGAATCGTTTCTCACAACTTGGAAAGAGGGCAGACCCGTTCCCGCTGATTTTCAGTCCAGACAGGTAGTGACGGAGGCAGGTGAGCCGATCCAGAAAGCTTATCCCAGTGATCAGGTCCGCTTTTTGAATGCGGAGGAAATTGCCGCGATGAAAAATAAGGGCGATGCTTATAAGGCTTATCGCTATATGGATTTGCGAGAAAAGCGATTCCCGAGGTTGTTGGCCAGAGATGAATTTCCTTTTGACCGACGCCATAAAACAAATGAAGCGTTGGCAGGGGAACCCGGGCAGGAAAAGGATATTTTATTTAATGTGGACGAAAATAGTTTCGAGGTTCGCCAACCCATTGAGTCCAAGTATTCAATGGAAGAGCTACCGGCTTTTTCTGTGACTCCTCCAGTGAGTCAGGAAAAGTTAGCTGAGCAGGATAGGATTTCAAATATAGAGCCGATTGAAGGCAAAATGATAATGGAATTTTCCCCTGAATTTTTTGAGGCACCCGTACCTGATGAAAGCTTGGATACGAGTGAAGATGTTTCGACTGGTGAGTCTGGTAAAAATGGCGAAGGGCTGGGCACCAGTGCGAAGGACTTTGATCGATGAGAATCTGGATAGGTGTTTTGCTATTAATCTTTACAAGTGTGTTGCCGGTTTGGGCTGAGCCTGAGGAAATTGAAAGGAAGGGGTGTCGGGACTGCCATCGTTTTTCCTCCAAAGAAACACAGGCTGTCAGGGGACCTGATCTTTTTTATGCCGGTGATAAATTTCGCGAAAACTGGCTCAAGGAATTTTTGCAATCACCCACAGTGATTCGCAAGGTGGGCTATATTACCGATCCGGGATTCCCGAGTGGAAAGCCGGAAGTCGGTCAACCTCATAGTGTTCTCACCGAAGAAGAATCTGCAAGAGTTTCTACTTTCCTGATGACGCTTCACCTGCCTGATTTTGAGACGGGAAAGGTTGATGATGTGCCTTTATCCAAAGGCGTAAGAGCGCAGGCGAAAATGTTGTTCGAACGAAATTTCGGGTGCATTGCTTGTCACGAGGCTTTGAATCTGGTAGGAAAAGTTCGCGGCGGTGTATCGGGGCCGACTCTGGTCAACTCCGGTTTACGTCTTAAGTCTGATTGGATTTTCCACTGGCTTAAAACGCCAGAAAAGTTTTTGTCCAAGGGGCGTATGCCAGTGTTTGATATGGGTGATGAGACAGCAATTCGTATTACAAAATATGTTTTAAGTATACGCACAAAGCAATGATGAATCAGCTGATGATATTGAGAAAAGTCGCAGGGATTGCCAAAGGGTTTAGAATTCTTCCAGAGGTGACTGTGCTTCTGGTGTTTGTTGTTTTGTCAGGTTGCGGTTCTGAGTCGCCAACTCAACAGGCCAAGTCTCCTGAGATGGTTCCAGCTATTCCAAATGCACCTGCGCCGGCGGCTGATGTCAGTCAGGTAACGGAAGAAACCCGTCAGGTGTATCAATGGTATTGCACGCAATGCCATGGTGAAGAAGGACATGGTAATGGAGTCAACGCGCCGCACCTGGTAGTCCCGCCTCGCGATCACACCAAAGCGGGCTACCTGGAAACTCGTTCGGATGAGCAATTGTTTGGGGCGATAAAACTGGGTGGATTGGCTGTGGGCCGTGCGCCGTGTATGCCTGCCTGGGGGCATACTTTTGATGATAAAACTATTCAGTCGCTTGTCAGCTACATTCGCGAGTTATGCGACTGTCAGGCCTTATAATGGGTTCAATCCCATCCTCGGTCGAAAATTTGTTATAATTTTAATCAGTTGTTTTGCGAGGTGTGTCAGTCCTGCCTTTTCATTTTTACAAACGTTTTCCCCTTAATATGTCATGGTAGATATTGTTCCCTTTACAGGTTTGTTGTTCAATCAGGAAAAAACAGGTCCTGCCGATCAGTTCACGGCGCCGCCTTACGATGTGATTTCTCCGCAACTGCAAGACGCGCTTTATGAGAAAAATGCGTTTAATGTTGTTCGTTTGATTTTAGAAAAGCAATACCCTGAAGATGATGAACAGAACAATCGCTATACGCGTTCTTCCGCGACTTTCAAGCAATGGATTAAAGACAAGGTTCTGGTTAAGGATGAGAAGCCCGGATTTTATGTGTACAGTCAGGAGTATACCTATGAGGGGCAATCTGTTTGCCGGGTCGGTTTTTTCGCTCGGGTGCGAACGGAAGGTTTTAGTACGGGAAATATCTGCCCACACGAATTTACTCTGGCAAAGGCGAAACAGGATCGGATGAAGTTACTGAAAGCGTGCCGGGCAAATTTCAGTCCTATTTTTGGATTGTTCTCTGATCCGTCAGGAGAAGTGGATGTCAGGTTGAGCCAGGCTATGAAATCTACACCTTTCGCGGTGGTCGAAGAGAATGGCATCCAGAATAAAGTATGGCGGCTTGACGATGAAGATACGCTTGGCTTCATTATGGAACAATTTAACGACAAGAAAATTTTTATAGCCGATGGGCACCATCGTTATGAGACTGCGTTGAACTATCACAAGGAACACGGGGATGATGTGGAAGACTCGGCTCATGTGATGATGTTTCTGACCAATCTGGACGCGCAATCGCTGGCAATCTATCCGATCCACAGACTTGTTAAAAGTCCGATACCCTTCGATGAAACGGATTTCATGAATCAGGTTGAAAATTATTTCGATGTGGAGCCTCTGGCTAAAGGGACAGGGAAAGATGGCATCCGAAAGATTCTCGAGTCTGCTGATGAAGACGATATTGTTTTCTCCATTTATTTTGGGCAGGACCGGGGGTATTTTATTAAAGTTAAAGAAAAAGCTAATATGCTTCCCTTGCAGGACGCAGGTGAGCCTGAAGAATTGCAGGTTCTTGGTGTGGCACAGCTTCATACAATATTACTCAAGACTATTCTTAAGATCGACACGAAAGATCCTGGTAGCCAGCAGTATGTGACCTATAAAGTGGATATGGATGAAGCGTTAAGCCGGGTGGATTCTGGTGAATTTGACCTGGTCTTTTTTATGAACGCGACTCGCATTGACCAAGTCAGAAATCTTGCAGAAAAGGGTATTCGTTTGCCGCAGAAGGCTACATTCTTTTATCCCAAGCTTCTTTCCGGATTAGTTATCAATAAATTCGAGTCATAGTACAGGATGCCTTTCTACAGTCTTCTTGTTGGGTTATTCTCCTGATTCCTATTCAGTCCAATTTTTTTTAAAGTTATTATTATGAAAATCGTGTCGGCGGAATTTATGACGGGGGCGGTGTCTTCCCGGCAATACCCTGAGTCTGGCTGTCCGGAACTGGCGTTTGTTGGTCGTTCTAATGTGGGCAAGTCTTCTTTGATCAATTCGCTTTTGAATAGGAAGAAACTTGTCAAAACCAGCCAGACTCCCGGCAAGACTCAGGAAATAAATTTCTTCAAGGTGAATGGCGACTTTATTTTCGCCGATCTTCCCGGGTATGGTTTCGCCAGGGTTCCTCCTGCAGTGCAAAAACGCTGGAAGAAAATGATTGAGGAATATTTGCTCAAAAGGGGATCTCTTTTGGCGGTTGTTTTTATTATCGACATGAGGCGGAACCCATCTCCGCTGGATCTCGATTTGAAGGAATGGCTGGAGGCCTGCGATGTTGACTATATTCTTGTCGGGACCAAAGCCGATAAATTATCCAAGTCGGAGTTAAAAAAGCAGGGGATTAAACTTAATAAAGCTTATTTTGATGGCGGAAAGGATGAGCTTCTTATCTATTCAAGTAAAAGCGGTCGAGGAAGAAAAGAGCTTTGGAGCACAATCTCTGGGCGAATGGAAAGGTAGCAGGCAGGCGGATTTTTAAATAATTCGAGGAGGTGTTCCTTGGGTGTCGCCCTGAGCCCCGTCGAAGGGCCCTTTCAATAAAATTGTGGGCTGTCGAAGGGTGCATGCTTCGACAGGCTCAGCACGACACACGGTGTTAGGTTCAGGGCGACACTTAATTTTCGTTAGGGATTCGAAAACTATTGGAGGCCAAAAGATGGAAATGAAAAAACTCCGTCTTTTGACCTCCGTATTACGGATGTGGAGTTATCCCCACAATTCCTCGGGCATTTCCAGACGTTCAACTTTTTTGCCCTGACCGATGTGTTGATCAAGGATTTCGTCTACATCCTCTGGTGTGACCTTGTTGTACCAGACGCCCTCGGGGTAGACTACTACGACGGGGCCCATTGAACAGGGGCCCATACATGAAGCGTTAGTGAGCAGGACCCGGCCAAAAAGCCCTTTTGTTTCAATGGCCATTCCCATTCGCTCCATAAGAGCCATGGCGTTGTGTTCTCCGCAAGACCCTCTGGGGTGTCCAGGAGGCCGTTGGTTGGTGCAAACGAAAATGTGATGACTTGGTTTCGGCATTATTTTCTCCGGTAAATAGAATTCATCAAGCTCAGGAATTCTACTTAAGATGTCGAGAAAATCAAATGGATTTATATTTTATGAGTGAAAAAATATTATGACCACTCCCGCCGCCTCGGAAAATTATTTCCCCAAAGCCCGTTTCGGTCCTTCCTACCTGTCAGCGGCGGTGGAGAAATTATTTCAGGGTTCGGCTTCTAAAATTTCCTGCCAGCCTCTTGCCGGGGATGCTTCTGACCGCTCCTATTTCAGAGTGTCGTTAAAAGAGCAGGCGAGTTTCAAGGGTCCGCGGTCATTGATTGTGATGCAACTCAAGGAACCGGTGCCTGAGCCGGAAACAGATTTTACGCGGATCCTCAATTTTCTCCGAGGACTCGATCTTCCTGCGCCGGAGCTTTTTTATTACGATGTCCCTATGGGCTTGTTGTTTCTGGAGGATTGCGGGGTCCGGACACTGGAAGATCAGCTTAATGAATCCCCGCAAAGCAAGGCGCAATTGTACCGTCAGGCAGTAGAGCTGTTGGTTCATATGCAAACCCGGGCGACCCGGGCGGTGGATGCTGAGTGTCCTGCCTACCACCTTCGGTTTGATGTGGAAAAACTGATGTGGGAATTTGATTTTATGCTGGATCATTATGTGGGTGAACTATGCGGATCACCGCTTGAGAGTTCCGTTAGAAAGGAAGTGCGCGAGGCTTTTATGCCTCTTTGTGAACCGCTTGCGGCTGAGGAACTTTGCTTTACGCACCGGGACTATCATTCGCGCAATTTGATGGTTGATGGAACGCGTTTGGTCCTTATTGATTTTCAGGATGCCCGTATGGGGCCTTGCCAGTATGACCTGGTGTCGTTGCTCAAGGATTCATACGCACATGTTGATTCTGCTTTGTTGGAAGAACTGGTCGATTATTACATCCGGCTCAAGGAGGAAGCTGAGGGACGGAAGGTTGACCGGGAGAAATTCGCGAGAATATTTGACGCCATGTCTGTGCAGAGAAATCTTAAAGCGGTGGGAACCTTCGCTTTCCAGAGTGTTAAAAAAAATACGGATCGATACACGGGTTATATTACTCCCACCCTTGCTTATGTCCGGCAGACTCTAGATCGGCGTTTCGGAGGCTCCGTTTTGCGGGAGACCCTGTTGAAGCACATTCCGGGTTTGGAAGGAAAAGAGGCGGTTGGATTATGATGTCGTTGCTGAAGCGTTATGTTCTTGGGAAATTTGTATACAGTTATCTGCTGTCAGCGGCGGGTCTCATAGGAATTTTTCTGGTTATCGATTTCTTTGAACGGGTTGATGAGTTTGTTTCCCGCGCATATTGACATGCCGTATACAGATCTCCTCTTCTATTATATTTACAAGGTTCCTAACATCGCTTTTTACATGGCGCCTCAGGCGGTGATGCTGGCGACGGTTATCACGCTGGCAACCCTGGCGCGAGATAACGAGATCGTTGCGATGAAGGCCTGCGGCATAAGTATTACCGGCATCACCCTGCCAATTATAGGTTCGGCGCTGGTGATCGCGTTGTTGATTCTCGCGAGTAGCGAATACCTCACCCCAATCACCAATAAGAAGATGAACCATATTTTTTTCGCCAAGGTTCGTCAAAAGCCGACCTATGGCAAGATACAGCGGGAGAAAATATGGCTTGTCGCTAAAGATGGGGCTATGTGGAATATTGACCAGTTCGACCCGGAAAACGGGCGGATGAGTAAGGTGAGTATCTTTTATAAATTTGGCAGCCGGTCGATTCAGAAACGCATCGACGTTAAAGAGGTGGTATGGACGGGTAAGGATTGGGAATTCATTGATGGATTCGTGCGCACCTTTCGTCCTAGGGGACTGGACACAACGGTATACTTTGATAAGAAGGTTTTCCCGGTTGCGGAAACTCCTGATGATTTTAAGAAGATGAAAATTCGCAGCGAGGAGCTGAGCCTGCGGGAAATGAACGACAAAATCGAGGAGTTGGCCGCTGAAGGAAAAGATACTGTGAAGAGCAGAGTCGAATTGCATCAGAGGATATCATATCCATTAATCAGTATTGTGCTGGCACTGTTGGCGATACCGCTGTCCTTGCGTTCGAGCCGTCATGGGGGTGTCCTTTTCTGTGTCGGGGTTAATTTGGCGATGGGATTTGTGTTTTCGTTCTTGTATGCGATGGGAATCTCCCTTGGTTTTGGTGGGATATTCAGTCCGATTCTTGCGGCGTGGGGTCCGTTTGTCTTTTTCTCATCCCTTGGTTTTTACCTCATATTCACCTTGGACAGTGAAGAGATCATTCCCGGATTAAAGCTGTGACCCGCATAGCCTCAATCGACATAGGTACCAATACGGTCCGCCTTCTCATTCTGGAAACAGAACCGGGCGAAAGTCTGCGCGAAATAGGGCAGGAAAGGGCTATTACCCGGTTGGGCGAGGGGATGGATACGGAGAAACGTCTGCTGGACCACAGGATGGATAATACGATTTCTGTGCTGGCCGGGTTTCGTAGCAAGTGTAAGGAGTTTGAGCCGGTAACGATTCGGGCAGTCGCTACCAGCGCGGTGAGGGAAGCCAGCAACCGTGAAGAGTTTGTTCGGCGTGCGAAGGAAGGGGCGGGGATAGAGATCGAAGTGATTCCCTGGGAACAAGAAGCGGGTTTGATGATAGAGGGGGTGTTGTGGAAACTGCCGGGCGCGGAAAAGCAGGTTCTCGCATTTGACATTGGCGGCGGTAGCACCGAGTTTATCCTGGCCCGGGACAGGGGAATTGTATCTTCAGCTGGAACGTTACTGGGTACGGTGCGGCTCACAGAGAAGTTTATTTCTCTGCATCCGATTGAAGAAAATGAATCCCGCGCATTGACAGCGCATCTGAGAAGCGAATTGAAAAAGGTTAAGGAAAAGCTCGCTGACTTTTTACCTGAAATGCTGGTAGGGACTGCGGGCACTGTGACTACCCTGGCCGCCATTGATGGTGATGTGTATCCCTACGATCCTGAAAAAATCCACGGGACCACCCTCAGCAGGAGCCGGGTTGAGGAGATTCTGGAGGATTTAAAGGGGAAATCTCTCGATGAGCGTGTAGCAATGAGAACGATGGAAAAAGGGCGCGAGGATTTGATCATCGTCGGCGGCGTGCTGACACTGGAAACCATGCGCGCCTTCGATTGTGACCTGTTGACGATCAGTGAATACGGCTTGCGGGAGGGAATTGTTCTGGATACTGTGAACCGGATGCGATTAGGAAAGTAATTCCCCTCGTTCCCATGCTCTAGCGTGGGAACGTATAGGGCAGCTACAAATGCGAGGAGGCAAAGCACCCCTTTGGGGCACGGGCAATCCAGAGGCCTGAATCGCGTGAGGTGCTTAGTGCCCGTGCAACATTCAGGTTGGCCGTATTTTTTATGATAGAATTTGACATGATTATTCATTTAAGTTATGGTTTTCGTTGACCTATGACAATAAAAAAAGCTAAATCAAAAAGGAAAAATCTGGTTGCGTTGAAGAATGAAAAAACGCCTTCGGGTCGCCCCATGAAGGGCCGGGATATTATCGTTAAGGCACTGGAAAATGAAGGTGTCCAAGTAATCTTCGGCTACCCGGGTGGTACCTCAATGGAAATCCATCAGGGACTTACGTTGAGCAAACAGATTCGCATGGTACTCCCTCGCCACGAGCAAGGGGGAGCGTTTGCGGCTGGAGGCTACGCGCGTAGCACCGGCGAGGTCGGGGTGTGCATGGCGACTTCGGGTCCGGGCGCGACCAACCTTCTTACTGGAATCATGGATGCGAAGATGGATTCAATTCCTCTGATCGTCATTACGGGTCAGGTTCCTTCCACCATGTTGGGAAGCGACGCCTTCCAGGAAACGGATATCGTCGGCGCTACTTTCCCCATGGTCAAGCACAGTTACCTAGTGCAGAATATTACCGATATTCCCCAAATCATTCATGAGGCGTTCGAAATAGCCAAGTCGGGTCGGCCCGGCCCGGTTATTGTCGATATTCCAAAAAATATTCAACAGCAGGAGGCGGTTCCAGACTTCAAGGTGAAGTTTGATTGTCCCGGTTATAAACCGAACCTCACGCCTTCCATGATGCAGATTAAGAAAGCCATTCATGCTATCAAGGAAGCAAAGTGTCCTGTCATATATGCTGGAGGTGGAATCATTTCCGCTCACGCGTCGGAAGAGTTGAGGACCTTTGTAAAAAAACGGGAATTCCCATCACAACGACGGTTATGGGGTTGGGGTCTTACCCTTCGACGGACAAGTTATCGCTCAGGATGCTTGGAATGCATGGCGCGATTTACGCGAACATAGCTATGAATCACGCCGATCTTATTATTGCGCTGGGTGTTCGTTTCGATGATCGTGTGACAGGTAAGTTGTCGGAGTTTTGCAAAGGGGCCAAATTCATCCAGGTGGATATAGATGCCTCTGAGATAAATAAAAATATCGCGATTGAAATTCCCATTCAGGGTGATGTGAGGCGGGCGCTCAAAATGTTGAATGACAGAGTTGAGCCTAAAAAGGAAATTGGTCCCTGGATCAAGAAGGTGAATAAGTGGAAAAAAGATTTTCCTCTCAAGTACGACTTACATAAGAGTGATATTGTTCCTCAGCATTTGATTACAGAAATGAGGAAACTGGCAGACAAGGACGCAATCGTGTCGGTTGGTGTTGGCCAGCATCAGATGTGGACAGCTCAGTTCTGGGATTTTAATGAACCCTTACGGTGGCTGTGTTCTTCAGGGCTTGGTGCGATGGGATTTGGTTTGCCTGCGGCCATGGGCGCCCAGGTGGCTCACCCAAACAGGCAGGTCATCAATATTGAAGGCGACGGTAGTTTCTTGATGAATATTCAGGAATTACAAACGCTCCATATCGAAAAGATTCCGGTGAAAAACGTGGTGCTGAACAATGCGCATCTTGGAATGGTAGCGCAGTGGGAGGACAGGTTTTATAAATCGCTTCGCGGGCATACGTATTTGGGAGACGCGAATTTTGCGGTA
>FUWD012817276.1_pt1 | contig 17920 bp, 17 predicted proteins | sample 1063281 | NCBI WGS metagenome assembly FUWD01 (sample SAMEA79048168, study PRJEB19326) | metagenome | biome: marine | reverse complement strand
CTGACGCCAAAGGAGAGGTATTAAGAGGTCTTGAAGTTGTTGAATTTTGTACATCTATTAATTCTCACCTAAAATCTGACTTTACTGCCGATGTCTCTTCTAGTATTGATAGTTATAACCTTAGACAGCCTTTAGGGGTCTGCGCTGGAATAACTCCTTTTAATTTTCCTGCCATGGTTCCTATGTGGATGTATCCAGTAGCAATAGCATGCGGAAATACTTTCGTTTTAAAGCTTTCTGAGCGTGACCCAAGCTGCGGCCTAAGATTAACAGAACTTATGGCTGAGGCTGGATTACCTGATGGTGTATTAAATACCGTTGTTGGAGATAAAGAGGCGGTAGATGAAATACTACATAATCCAAAAGTCGCGGCTGTAAGCTTTGTCGGTTCAACTAGTGTCGGTGAATATATTTACCAAGAAGGATGCTCAAACAACAAAAGAGTTCAAGCCCTATGTGGCGCAAAAAATCACATGATAGTTATGCCTGATGCCAGTCTCGATCAGTCTTGTGAAGCTATACTTGGCGCTGCCTACGGTTCCGCTGGAGAGAGATGTATGGCGGTATCAGTTGTAGTTGCTGTTGGTAATGAAATAGCTGATCGAATTGTGGAACAATTAACCCCTATGGTTAAGTCTTTAAAGATTGGTGCTTTTGATGAAGATGGCGTTGAGATGGGCCCAGTTATTACAAAACAGAGTCAAGAAAATATAAACAATTATATTAACCAAGGAATTGATCAGGGTGCCAAACTAGTTCTTGACGGTAGAGATAATATACCAAAAGAAGGTTTCTATGTTGGTGCCTGTATATTTGATAAGGTAACCAAAGATATGTCAATTTATACTGATGAAATATTTGGCCCTGTTTTAAGTATAGTGCGTGTAGAGAATTACGAGGAAGCATTAGACCTAGTAAATAAGCATGAATACGGCAACGGAGCTGCAATTTTTACAAGAGATGGAGACACTGCGCGCCACTTTACTATGAACGTAGAGGCAGGCATGGCAGGTGTAAATGTTCCTATTCCTGTTCCCGTAGCTATGCATAGCTTTGGAGGCTGGAAGAGGTCTTTGTTTGGTAGCTCTTCAATTCATGGAATGGAAGGTGTTAGGTTTTATACAAAGCTCAAAACAATAACCTCACGATGGCCTTCTGGAATACGTAAAGGTGCACAATTTCATTTTGAAGGTGGGAAAAATGCCTCATAATTGGTAAGCTTTTCTAAGTAAATAAAATAATTTAATAAGCCATAAAATTTAATTATTAATATAGCTATCGGTTAACTAATTAACAAAACAAAACTGTCAAAGTCATTAAAATATACTTATTGATATATATAAGGTAGCGCCTTGAATACAAAAGTAGGTCTTGGACAAGACTCGCATGCATTTGAATCAAATATTGAAAAGCCATTAATTTTAGGCGGAGTCATTTTTGAACACCCAAAAGGGTTAAAAGGTAACAGTGACGCTGATGTTGTCTTACACTCTTTGACAAATGCAATCTCTTCAATAACAGGTAAAAATATACTTGGAGGCATTGCTGATGAACTCTGCAAGGATGGAATAAAAGATAGCTCTGAGTACCTAAAACTAGCTTTAGAAGACCTAAATGACTACACCATTAACCATATAGCCATATCAATAGAATGCCTGACCCCAAAAATTTCTCCATATATAGAAAGTATAAAAAATAATATAGCTAAACTAGCAAACATATTACCAACAGATATTGGCATTACAGCAACCTCTGGAGAGGGTTTAACTGATTTTGGAAAAGGAAAAGGTATTCAAGTACTTACAATAATAACTGTAAGTAAAGAATGAAAAAGCTACATTCAATTACACGTTCAAGAATTAATAATATTCATTTTGTAGGGATTGGTGGTTCTGGCATGAGTGGTATTGCTGAAGTGCTTATTAACTTGGGATATACCATAACAGGTTCAGATATATCTAGCAACAAGGCAACTATAAAGCTTGAAGATATGGGCTGCCAGATTAATTATAAGCATAGAGCAGATAACGTTATTAATGCCCAAGCTGTCGTAGTCTCTTCAGCCATAGACGAGAATAACGAAGAAATAACTAAAGCACGCAAACTGAATATTCCTATTGTTCCAAGAGCTGAAATGTTAGCCGATTTGATGCGCTTTAGGTTTGGGATTGCCATTGCAGGTACCCACGGAAAAACTACTACTACTAGCCTTATAACTCATATTCTTAGTGTGGCAAAACTTGATCCTACTTATATTATTGGGGGCATACTAAATTCTAGCGGCAATAACGCTAAGCTTGGAGATGGAGACTATTTAATTGCTGAGGCTGACGAAAGTGATGCATCTTTTCTACACCTTCAGCCAATACTAAGCGTAATTACTAATATTGATCAAGACCATATGCAAACATATGGCAATAAATATAAAAAATTAAAAGATGCCTTTGTAAGATTTACCTCTAATCTACCTTTTTACGGAACTTGCGTTATGTGTGCAGAGGACAAAGGTGTAAAAGATGTTCTTAAATATATTCATCGACCTGTCGTAACATATGGCTTCTCTGAAGGGGTAGATATTCAGGCAATAAACATTTCACAAAAAGATTTGCAAATGCATTTTGAAGTGAAAAGCACTAGATACAATCAATCCTTTTCCGTTGAGCTAAACCAGATTGGTAGACACAATATACTAAACACTTTGGCTGCGATTGGTATTTGTTTTGAAATCGGTATTGACAGTAAAATAATTCAAAAAGCTTTGGGCACCTTTTCTGGTGTTGCTAGAAGACTTGATTCCCATGGAAAACTTACAATCAATAACAAAGAATTATCTCTTTTTGATGATTATGGTCACCACCCTAACGAAATAATTGAGGTATTTAAGAGTTTACAAAATACCTACCCAGAAAAACGCTTGGTGGTAATATTCCAGCCCCACCGTTATACACGTACTAGAGATTTATTTGATGATTTTGCCTGGGCATTATCTAAGGTCGGTGCACTTATATTGCTAGATATATACTCTGCAAATGAAAAACCTATTTCGCACATTAATTCAAGATCTTTAGCTGACTCAATTAGACAAAGATCATCTCTAGACCCAGTAGTTATTAATAGCACCAAAGATATCTTTACAGTTCTTCCAAATATAGCAAAGGATGGAGACGTACTGTTAACTTTGGGTGCTGGTGATATTCATACTTTACCAGAACTATTAATTAATAAGTATGTTGACTCATAATGAAAGTATGGCTAGACACTGCTCATTTAGAGCTGGGGGCTTAGCGCAAATATTTTTTGAGCCAAATTCAATAGAAGAGCTGTCTGAGTTTTTAAAGAATAATAATTTACCAGTACTGGTAATAGGTCTTGGAAGTAATATACTTATTAGAGACAGTGGTTTTGAAGGTGTAGTGATTAAGATAGGTAAGCTTAATGGGCTTTCAGTTATTAGTAATTCTATTAATGTAGAGGCAGGATTGACACTTGCTAAACTAAGTAGATATTGTGGAAATAATAACTTTTACGGAGCAGAATTCTTAAGCTCAATTCCTGGAACAGTTGGTGGCGCTTTAGCTATGAATGCTGGAGCATTTGGCTCTGAGTTCTGGAATTATGTTTTAAGCGTAACGACAATTGATTCACAAGGTAATTTAATAAGTAGAAAAAAAGATGACTTCGAAGTTGGCTATCGCTTTGTCAATCATAAACACCCTGGAGAGTACTTTGTTGCTGCAAAGTTAAAATTTAATGAAGAGCCCGGAAAACAAAATATAAAAGAGCTTTTATTAAAAAGAAATAAATTACAACCAATTGGTATGGCAAGTTGCGGTAGTGTCTTTAAAAATCCTGAAAGTAACTATGCCGCAGAGTTAATTGAAAATTGCAATCTTAAAGGCTTCTGTATTGGAGGAGCATGTATATCTAATAAGCATGCAAATTTTATAATAAATAACGGCGAAGCTACCGCTAAAGACATAGAAACATTAATAAAATACATACAAAAGAGCGTATTTAAGAAATACAACATCAACCTAGAGACAGAGGTAAAAATTATATGATTGTAGTTCTTATGGGTGGCAATTCAGCTGAAAGAGAGATCTCTCTGAAAAGCGGTCAGGCGGTCTATGAGGCGCTTATAAGAAAAGGAGTGGAATGCTTTAAATTTGATTGGGATGGAGACAATCTAGATAAACTATGGAGCAATACTTTCGATAAAGCCTTTATTGTTCTTCATGGACGCGGAGGTGAAGACGGTTACATCCAAAAAATACTTGAAGAACGCAACATACCTTATACAGGCTCAGACTCAAAATCTTCATCAAATTGCATGAACAAAGCCATTACTAAATCAATTTGGAAAAAACAAAAACTCCCTTTATCGCCTTCTATAATAGCAAATATTAATAATAACACCCCACAAATACCATTCTCACTGCCATGGGCAGTGAAGCCAACCCTAGAGGGCTCGAGTATAGGAATTAGTAAGGTTGAAAATTATAACGATCTTGAGGCTGCACTAAAAATTGCATGGAAGTATGACGATGACGCAATGATTGAGAAGTGGATTAATGGTGACGAATATACTGTATCGATACTAAACAACAAAGCATTGCCAGCAATAAAGATTATTTCAAGTAGCCAGTTTTACGATTACGATTCAAAATACCACTCTAACGATACACGCTATATATGCCCATGTGGGCTTAATGAGTTGGAAGAAGAAAAATTGCAGGAGCTTGCTATAAATGCTTTTATTTCAATGGGAGCAAGTTCATGGGGCAGGGTTGATTTTATTATTGACAGTAACTCAAAACCTTACCTACTAGAGATTAACACTGTGCCAGGTATGACTTCTCACTCATTAGTACCAATGGCAGCTAAATCAGTCGGACTAGATTTTGATGATTTGGTTGTTGATATAAGCAACCTCTGTTGACAATCTAAGCAATATATAAATTATAAACATACTTATTATTTAAAACATTAATGCGATTTTTTTCTCGAAAAAATAAAAAAAAAGTCACGTTCAAATCTTTCTTTTGGGGTTTTACGAAAGTAATTGCGATATTTTCAATTGTCGGCCTTATAGCTTGGGTAATAATAATATCCAACCCTACCAAGTTTCTTAATGTTTCAGTTAAGTGGGATTTAGATGAAAGATTGCCGTTATCACAAAATCTCCTTATTAATAAAATACAGCCACAACTAAACGATAAATATAATATAGATTTACGCCAAATAAAAGAGACAATAGAGCAAGAACCTTGGGTTGAAAATGCCCATGTAAAGCGTTTATTTTGGAACTATATAAAAATCAAAGTTGATGCAAAAACAGTTGCCATGAGGTGGAAAGATGAGAAGTGCATTGATAATGCAGAATTGCCAAATTGTCTTGGCTTTATATCGAATAGAGGTGAGTTATTTATCCCTGATAGAATAATTGAATCTGACGCAATATACGCAATATCAAACACAGAAATAGATACCATAGAAACACTATATTCTGACTACAAGATCTACAAGTCAATACTACAACCAATGATAATAAAAACAATAATTAGAACAAACATTGATAAGCTAGTTATTGAGCCAAATATTACTGTAATTCTTGGCTACAAAAAACAAGAAGAGAGGTTAGCTAGGTTTGAAAAGGCTTACACCAAACTAAGAAAAAAAAGTAAAAAAGTAGATCAAGCAATTTTTGATATGAGATACCCTAAGGGTTTTAGCATGGGCTACAAATAAAAATAATTCCTTGTTTGTAAGATATGTTATTTTTGCCTCAAGCCCAAATCATAATCTTCGTAGCAAAATACCCTTGCCATGGTTCCCACTAAACCATACCTACAAGATTTTTTATAGCCTGTAATGGGATTTTTTTAATTCTCAACTAGTTGTATTTGTTGTTACTAATATTATTGTTAATTAGCTGATAACAAAGAGCTAAATTAACTGAAGACCAGTAATAAATTACAACTTTAACTACCCAATTCAATGCCTCTCCTAAGCCAATATAATCAGCAATTATAGCAAAAATAATGCCTATAATAGCTGGCAACATAGCCTGTAAGAAGAATAAATTGGCGTGTGTTTTAAATGGCAATCTCCAGGTGAATTTTATTGGTACATTAATAGCAATACTTACAAAATTTAAAGTAATTGGCACTATAAAAAAATACACAACAAGTTGTAAAAAAAATATCCCTGTAAACATGACAGGAAAGATAGTAACAAGGCCTATCAAAATTGTAAGCCCAACAAATCGAATTATCATTCTTGCATCTATAATAGGAACAAATCCATTTACAGAGTCTCCCCCTAAAACAACTAGCTTATAGATATTAATTGAAAGCATAGAGTAGCCGTACATAAATAGTACTAGATATGTGAATAGATATTCTGGCAACTGGATACTTATGATTTTATTACCTGCCATAAACTGGTTCATCAGTAAAAACAAGTCTGGAAGTGTCCAAAGAAAAGGTGCGGAAACAACTAATGGAATTATAGATATTTCAAGAATTTTTTTCCAATGCGATAACGCAAAGGCAAAGCTCGCCAAGATAATCTTGTTAATGGGTAATATATTCATTTCATTTGTGAGTTAATTACATTTACAACTATTGTAAGTTTTTGGCCTGGCTGTAACGGCCTTTCAATGTCGATATTATTCCATATTTTTATATCTTCAATAGTTACATCAAACTTATTTGCTATAAATGAAAGGTTATCGTCTTGCCTTACAGAATATACAAGCTTTTTATCTATATCTATACCGACTTGGTTGGCCGATAAATCTTTGTATTTTGTTTTTGTATCTTTATAAATTAATAATTCATTTCCCACTCTTAATGGCTTAGTGAGTGACAACTGGTTCCATTTAACTATACTATCGATAAGAACATTGTATCTCCTTGAAATTTCCCACAAACTGTCCCCTTTAGTTACTTTGTGTATTATTTTTTTAAAATTCTTATGGCTCTCCATCCTTCTTATTTTTCTCTGCTCTTCTGACAAAGAATAAAACCTCGGCTCTTTCTGAGCAACGGGAACGATTATATATTTACCAGCCCTAATATTAATACTGGGTAGGTCATTTATATCCTGTATTTGTTGAATTGTTGTCCTATATTTAAGGGCCAATTCACTTAAAGTATCGCCCGCCTTTATTTTATAACGTAGCCAACTAACTTTCTCTTTATTGGGATGATTTGAGGCATTACCTATAAACTGAGATACTTTTCCAACCGGCAAAAGTATAGAGTAATTTTCCTCGCCAGGAGTTGCCCATCTCTTCAGACCAGGATTTAAATAATAAATCTCATCCAAACTTAAATCGGTCCACTTTGCGATCAACGCAAGATCAAATTGAGAGTCTAGTATTACTGACTGAACATGCTTTTTATTCTCTATATATCCTAATTCCTGGTTATATTTTTTTGGATTCTTTATTATTCTAGCTACTGCCAACAGTTTTGGAACGTAACTCCTAGTCTCTGGCGGTAAATGTAGGCTCCAAAAATCAGTCTTTTTACCTAACTTTTTATTTTTTTTGATTTCTCTTTGGACTCTTCCTGGGCCAGAGTTATAAGCCGCAATTGACAACAGCCAGTCACCTTTAAATATCTTGTTAAGGTTAGACAAATAACTAATCGCTGCCTTTGTTGATGCTACTACATCTCTCCTATCGTCTTTCCACCAGTTATCCTCTAAGCCATACAATTTTGCCGTAGAGGGAATAAATTGCCATAAACCAGAGGCAGTACCATGTGAATAAGAGAATGGATAAAATGCTGACTCAATTATTGGTAAAAGAGCAATCTCAATAGGAATATTCGATTCCTCTACCTCTTTAACAATCAAATATAGGTAAGGTTTAGCCCTTACACTGACTCTAGTTAAATAAGCTGAATGTTTCTTAAACCATTTGACCTGTTCGTCTATCCTAGAATGCTTATAGTTAGTAAATGAATATCTACTAGAAACATAATTCCACAAATTTTTTTCAACAATCGCTTTCTTATCCTCATCAATAAAGTCCTTCTTTATCGGTGGTTCGCTATTAATTAATTTAGCGGTATCTATACTTTTTTCAAATGTAGCTTTATGTATTGAAGGTGGAGCTGAGGCTGTATTAATAATTACATTTTCTTTGGATTCTTGGGTGATTAAATCTTGTTTCTTATTTTCTACAGTTTCAGGTGCACTTTTTGTTGTAGCTGTGCTACCCAAGAAAGAGTTATTGTTCTGGTTTGATGTTTTTACTACAGAGTAAGCTGACCCCTCACAGGAGCTAAGTAATAATACCAATAAATATAAAACTATTCTTATCAAGTTTAATTCTTAGATCCGCCTGCACATTGTGGTGAGTTTGGTGCACCATTACGTGAACTCCACTCTGATGGTGTATATGTATGCATAGCTAGGGCATGAATATGACTTAGCTCTTCTTTAAAAAGATTGTTAATATATCTATGCCTGTCAATTAACTTTAGATTGTTAAAATAATCACTAACCACAATCAACTTAAAATGTGAATCGTTAGCGGGACCGGAGTGCTGACTGGACTCGTTAACAACCTCAAGATAGGTAGGATTTAATGTTGCCTCTAACTGCGACCTAAGATGCTCTTGCATATCTGCCATAAAAACCTCTACTGCTCAAATGCAAACTCAAAAGCATCCGAATAAAAATTATCTTTTTTCATGCCCTTTCCAATAAAAGTATTTGCTACAGCTTCAACCATCACTGGAGGTCCACATGCATAAACTTCGTAATCAATCAAATCTTCAAAATCTTCTAGCACACTATCGTGCACAAACCCTGTTCTACCCTTCCAGTTTTCATTTGGCTCAGACAGCACTGGTACAAAATGTATATTATCATACTCTTTAGACCACTCTTCGGGCAAGCTCATATAAAGATCAGGCTCATCTCTAACACCCCAATATATAAAAGCCTCTCTATCACTGTTAGTTTCAATCATATGTTCTATAATTGACTTAATGGGAGCAAAACCAGTACCTCCAGCTACCAATATAGCTGGTTTATCACTATCTTCAATAAAATAAAAGCTGCCCTTTGGACCTTCAATTTTAAGTAATGACTTTTTTTCTAAATCATTAGAGATGTAGTTTGTAAATTTACCGCCTTCGATAACTCGAATATGTAACTCAATTGTACTAGAATTAACTGGTGCATTGGCAATAGAGAATGCTCTTGGCTCAAAGTCAGGATGAGCTAAATCAATATACTGTCCAGCTAAATATTGTAGTGATTCTGAACCAGGAATCTTTAATAGTAATTTAACTACGTCACCACTTAGGTGGCTAATTTTTTCAACTCTACACGGCATTGTCTTTAATTCAATATCATCTACGCTGTCAATTTCAGAAACCGTTAACTTGACATCGCTTTTAACGTTACATTGACATAATAGTGCCATTCCATCGGCAACCTCTTGTTCCGTTATGCCATTTGGCACTTCATCTTCATAGTAAACCTCTCCTTCCAAAATAGTAGCTTTACATTGGCCACAAAAACCTTTTTGACAGCCATATGGAAAGTTAATTCCATGTGAAATTGCTGCATCTAAGATAGTTTCATCTTTGTTTATTGGGAATGTTTTGCCGCTTATCTGATTTTCTATGCTAAACATTTGTTTATCTATAATTAACTTAAACAGCGCATTATAATGTAATTCAGATAAATTAATGCTTACTAATTTTATTCTTATGGTTGGATATTAAATAATATATTAAGTAAATGAAAACAAAATCAAACAAGCCAGTTATTTTCTTGATGGGTCCAACTGCATCAGGCAAAACTGATTTAGCAATTGAACTTAGTAATCTTATTGTTACTCGTCTAATAAGCGTTGATTCTGCCTTAATATACAAAGGAATGGATATTGGCACCGCTAAACCAAACAAAAAAATACTTAACGAATATCCTCATCACCTTGTTGATATTTGTAGTCCTGAACAGCCTTACTCTGCACACGATTTCACCTATGACGCTAAATTACAAATAGAAAAAGCTTTTGAGAATAATCAAACTCCTATACTAGTTGGTGGAACTTCGTTCTATTTTAATGCACTAGAATATGGACTTTCAGCACTACCTGAGTCAACAAGTGAGTCGAGAGAGAAATTTTCAAAATTATTGCAAAGAAATGGCTCTACTAAATTGCATGGTATGCTTAAAGACATTGATCCTAGTGCTGCTAACAGAATTCACCCGAATGATTCTCAAAGAATAACTAGAGCTCTAGAAGTGTTTGATATTAGCGGGAAAACTCTCAGTGAGCTTCAGGGCAGTAAAAAATCTATTATCAACAATCCAATAATTAAAATAATTATCATGCCGGATAGGGGCTTACTTCATAAGAGAATTGAAAAAAGATTCCTAACGATGATGGATGATGGCTTTATTAATGAAGTTGAAGGCTTATTCAAGAACCCTAAACTCAATGAAAATTTACCGTCAATTCGTTGTGTTGGATATAGGCAGGCCTGGGAATACCTTAAAGGTGAAACTGACAAAGAGACAATGATTGAAAGAGCAATTATCGCTACTAGACAATTATGTAAGAGGCAGAGTACTTGGCTTAATTCTGAGGTAGGGGCGCTAATTATTAAGGAGTCTAATGCACAAAAGGTCCTTAATTATATTGAAGAGGCTAAAGATAAATTAAGATAAGGGGCTTAACATTCTGACTGAATCTTTGAACTCATGCCCACGTTTTTCAAAATTATCAAACATATCAAAACTAGCACATGCAGGTGATAGTAATATCGCCCCATTTTCGATTAGTTTACTTGCTATATTGACTGCCTCTGACATAGAGCTGGCAAATTTGACTTTTGAGGTTTCTATTCCTTCGGCCAAATAATCGGCACTTATTCCTATTAACACAACATAGCTAACCCTTTCGTTTATTAAATTGTAAAGTTCAGAGTAGTCCTCCTTTTTAGCAATCCCACCAGCTATAAGTACGACTTGATTGTAGCTATTAACTATCGCATGTAGAGCAGTTATTGCAGATATAACATTTGTCGCCTTTGAGTCGTTGAAGAATTCAACATTCTTAATAGTGGCAACTCTTTCAAGTCTATGCTCTAAACCTTTAAATTCTTTTACAGATTTTGTCATCGCACCAGTTGGCAGCTTTAATAAGTCTCCTAAAGCGAATGCGGCCATTATATTTGCAATATTGTGCTCCCCAATTAATGCTATATCATCAGTTTTTATTAGGAATGAATTGCCATTTAACAAATTGTCGCCTTCACGACAAACGGTATTAATAATATCCTTTTGTTGTTTTTTGTTTTCGGCGTTAAAATATTTGCTCGCGGTTATTCCTTTTGTGTATTCCTCACTTACATTAACAACGCAGTTCTGGCAGTACTTATAGATGCTCAACTTTGACTCTACATATGACTGAAAACTATCATATCTATCAAGATGGTCAGGAGTTATATTAAGAACCACACCAGCAAACAAATTTAATTCATTGGTGTAGTCTAATTGGTAACTTGAAAGTTCCAATACGTAATAATCTATATCGTCGCTAATAAGTTCAAGTGCGGGCCTGCCTAGGTTTCCTCCTACTGCAACTTTATAACCACTATTATGAATCATTTCACTAAACAGCTTTGTTACTGTCGATTTTCCGTTGGAGCCAGTTATCCCTATAATAGGTGAGCTTACATGTCTTGAAAATAATTCAATGTCACTTACAACTGGTATTTCTTGTTCCGATAACCATACATAAATTGATTCTGACTTAGCTATTCCAGGGCTAATGTAAACTTCATCTATACCGGACAATAAATCTTTTTTCCAATCACCCAATATTGGGGCGGGGTTATAAACATAACTACTAATTAGCGGTGGCTCTATTCGACTATCTGCAATCTTAAATTCTACATTATTTGCAGTCAGAAATTTGGCCACAGACAGCCCGGTTTCGCCTAAACCCAAAATAAGTTTCATAATAGATCAATCAATCAAATAAATAATTTAAAGTGCTTTCATCTTGTATTTATAATACACACTAGTAATATTTTAAATTAAAGGAATTAATTATGAACACTAATGTAAGTACAGCTTCTAGAAAAATTGTTATCAATCGTGTATTAAGAAATACATACCAGCTGTTATCTGCAACACTTTTATTTAGCGGCCTAATGGCATACACATCTATGTCCCTAAATTTACCTTATTTTGGTCTATTAATAACCCTTGTAGGTTATTTTGGTCTTTTATTCTTAGTTACTAAGCTTAGAAACTCTGCTTTCGGTATTTTGGCAGTATTTGCACTTACTGGTTTTATGGGTCTAACACTTGGTCCTGTTATTAATGCATATACCATGGCATTTTCAAATGGAGCAGAGCTAGTTGCAATGGCAATGACAGGTACTGGAATAATTTTCTTGACCTTGTCTTTTTATGCAATTGCTTCAGGTAAAGACTTTAGTTTCATGTCTGGCTTTTTAACAGCAGGAATTATGGTTGCATTTTTAGCTGGCATCGCCGCTATTTTATTTTCTATCCCGGCACTCTCTCTTGCTGTCTCTGCTGCATTTATTTTATTGATGAGTGGTCTGATACTTTTTGAAACATCGAATATCATCCATGGCGGGGAAACTAACTACATAATGGCAACTGTGACTCTGTTTATTTCTATATATAACTTGTTCCTGAGCTTGCTACAGTTGTTGGGAGTTTTTTCTGGGGAAGACTAGGAAACTTTTCTTAACAAACCATTGTGATAGATAATGAGGGCTATAGGGCTAATGTTGGTATTGTTCTAACAAACAATAAAAAACAGGTCCTTCTAGCTAAAAGGTTCCAGCAAGAGGCATGGCAACTTCCACAGGGCGGTATAGATGAAGATGAAACCGATGTAGATGCCCTGTATAGAGAATTATCTGAAGAGATTGGACTGAGTTCTGATAATGTATTGATCTTAGCAAAGACGCCTAAATGGTTGCGCTATAAAATACCGAATAACTTTATAAGAAGAACAAATAATAGAACTTGTATAGGGCAGAAGCAGGTATGGTTTTTATTAAAACTTAACTCTGATGAAGACAATATACGTTTAGATACCCACTCCGAGATTGAGTTTGATGACTGGAAGTGGGTAGATTATTGGCAGCCTATAGATAGTGTTATAGACTTTAAAAGACCGATTTATGAGGATATGCTAAAGGCACTAGCGCCAGTCCTTTTTGATAACCAGCATAAAATACCTAATCAATACTCTAGGCCATTAAAATGCAGTGCAATATTATTATAAATATTGATTATTTAAGCTCAGCTATATGTATGACTTTGTAATTGTTGGTGGTGGAATTATTGGAGCATCAACTGCACTTTCAATTATTAAACTTAACCCAAAAAAGAAAATTCTATTACTCGAGAAAGAGAAATCTTTTGCGTTTCATCAGACAGGTCACAATAGCGGTGTCATCCATGCAGGTGTTTACTATGAACCCGGAAGCTTGAAGGCAAAATTTTGTAAACGAGGGCTAGAAGAAACAATTAAATTTTGCAAGCAACACAATATCCCCTACAGCCAGTGCGGAAAGATTTTGGTTGCAACATCCAAAGATGAACTTAATCGTATGCAATCTTTGTATGAACGCTGTCAAAAAAACAATATAGATGTTTCCCTATTGAGCAAGCAAGAGCTTTATAAGCTTGAACCAGATATAAATGGTTTAGGGGCAATATTGGTCAAGTCAACAGCAATAGTTGATTATCAAGCTATTACCAACAAAATGGCCAATCAATATGAATCACTTGGCGGTGAATTTTTACTAAACACCGAAGTTAAAAATATTGATGAAAGTCTAGACTCAATAAATATCAAGACCGATAATGAAAATATAAAAGCTAGATATTTGATTAACTGTGCAGGACTTATGAGTGACAGAATTGTTAATATGCTTGGCATAAAAACTGACTTTAGAATCATTCCTTTTAGGGGAGAATATTATAAATTGAAGTCAAATATGAATAACATCGTTAAGCACTTGATATATCCTATACCAGATCCTGAATTACCCTTCCTAGGTATACATTTAACTCGCATGATTGACGGCACAATTACTGTAGGTCCGAATGCTGTCCTTGGGTTTAAGAGAGAGGGATATGGAAGATATAACTTTAACTTAAAAGATGTAGCAGAAATGCTCTCATTCAAAGGTTTTTATAAAGTGATATCTACAAACATAATTTCTGGCCTAAAAGAGCTATTAAATTCATTTCACAAGGCTAGTTACCTTAAACAAGTACAGAAATACTGCCCAAAGATCAAACTAGATGACTTGGAGCCTTATCCGGCAGGAATAAGAGCTCAGGCAGTTCTAAATGATGGGACCTTGGTTCATGACTTTCTTTTTACAAACTCAAAACGATCAATACATGTTTGCAATGCGCCATCTCCTGCTGCAACATCGGCAATACCAATTGGTGAATATGTCGCCAACAAGGCTATTGCTGGATTTGATGAATTATAGTTACTGATGGTTCAAGAAAAAATTTCTCATAGTTTGAGAAAATGTATCCGAATCTACTTGTCCATAGTTAATATCTAAATCCTTGACTCCAGAAATATAAAATTTACTAGGAATAATTGAAGGACTCCTAATTGTTAGAAGGGCTTTGTTAAATTCAACTAAAAACTCTGGATGGGCTTGAATTGTTAAGACATGGTCGTTAATATAAAAACCAGCATAATCGCAAAATTCAGAGCTAGCATACAGTGTTGCTTTTTTTGGTAACTCAACTACCTGATCTTGATGCATAACATTGAGCATAACTCGGTCATTTAAATTACTCATATAGTTTGTCTTATTATCTAAATTGTATCTATCAAACCCAACACCCCAGCTTTTTTTAGATTTTTCAACAACCCCTCCAAGAGCCTGTGCAATTATTTGATGACCGAAACAAACACCGAGAATCGGTAACTTAGAATCATAAACTTTTACAATAAATTTACTTAAAGAGATAATCCAGGGTATTTCTTCGTAAGCTCCGTGCTTGGAGCCAGTTATAAACCAACCATCACAGTCATAGCAGGATTCTGGAAATTCATTATCACAGACCTCAAAAACTTCAAAAACGAAATCTTTTTTTTCGGTCTGGATTAGGCGCATAAACATTTCTGCATAGCTGCCATAGTCACCTAATAACTCAACTGGTGTCTTACCTGTTTGCAAAATTCCAATCTTCATAACTAATAAATATATTAATAGATTTATTGAACAATTATCACTTAATAAGTAGACCAAATAACCAATAATATTCAAACATTAATTAGTTTAGATAAAATAAGTTAACCATATGAAAGGTATATTTAGCCCAAAACATAAATTAAGAAATCCTCAATCTGAGCTATTTGGTGGAGAAATAGTTGAATCCTTTGAGATTCCACAGAGAGCTGAGCATGTTTTGCAAGAATTTAATAAGCGCAATATAGGAGAAGTAATAGAACCAATTGATTTTGGTGTTGAGCCGCTATTGAAAATCCACGATTCTAAATATCTAGACTTCCTTGAGTCTTGCCACAGAGATTGGGAGCTGGCAGGAAATACTGGGGATGCTAGTGCATTGTCTTGGTCATCTAATAAAATGGATAACTCAAGCACTCCAAATGATATTAATGCAAAGCTTGGATATTATTGCCTTTCAGCGGATACCTTTATCTGCAAAGGGACTTGGGAGGCGGCAAAAGAGTCTGCAAACGTTGCACTAACTGGGGCAAACTTAATAATTAATGAAGAGTATTCTGCATTTTCAATGTGTAGGCCACCTGGTCATCACGCACCTAGAGATAGGTTTGGAGGTTATTGCTTTATTAATAATGCTGCAGTTGCGGCTCAGTATATGATTGACAATGGGTCATCCAAAGTAGCTATTCTTGATGTAGATTTCCATCACTGCAATGGAACACAGTCGATTTTTTATGACAGGAGCGATATTATGGTATGTTCACTACATGGCAATCCAGATGAAGCTTTTCCATACTTTAGTGGGTTTAAAAATGAGACCGGTGAAGGGCCTGGCAAGGGATATAACTTTAATTATCCGATGCCGCCAAATACTGACTACTTTGAATGGCAAAAAGCGTTATTATCTGCATTAGAATTAATTAACAAATTTGCACCCAATAAGTTGATTGTTTCTTTGGGTTCAGACACTTTTAAGAATGATCCAATTTCTTTTTTTAAGCTTGAAAGTGAAGACTTCTTTGACTATGGCAGTAAGATTTCAAATCTAAAAATACCTACTTTATTTGTAATGGAGGGTGGCTATGCTATTGATGATATTGGCATTAATATGATTAACGTTATTGAGGGCTTTGAAACTTAATACTTGCGTTTATTGTCTTTAGTGTATTGTGACTATTGATTCTATTCTTTAAATAAAATATTAACTATGCAGCAAATTAATTTTGATATTATTGAAAGCCTAAAAGTTATTGTTGGGCACAATAATTATGTTGATAGTAAAGACCAGATAGAGCCTTATGTTAAAGATATATGGGGCAAATATAATGGCATTACTCCTATCGTTTTGAAGCCAACAAGCACAAAAACTGTTTCTAAAATTGTTAAATTCTGTAATGAAAATAATATTGGTGTTGTTCCGCAGGGTGGAAATACTGGCTTAGTTGGGGGAGGCATTCCGAGTATTTCAGGAAACGAGATAGTTATCTCTATGGAGAAAATGAACTCAATTTGTGATATCGATTGTGTCAACTACACCATGACTGTCGAATCTGGATGTATATTATCTGATGTACAAGATGTAGCCCTTAAATCAAAAAGACTTTTTCCTTTAAGTTTAGGGGCAGAAGGCTCCTGCCAAATAGGAGGAAACTTGTCTACCAATGCAGGGGGCACAGCTGTTCTTAAATACGGCAACGCAAAAGAACTGGTTTTAGGGCTGGAGGTTGTATTGCCAGATGGAGAGATTTATGATGGTTTACGTAGACTAAGAAAAGATAACACAGGTTATGATTTAAAGCAGTTGTTTTTAGGGTCTGAAGGTACATTAGGAATAATAACCAAGGCGGTATTAAAGCTATTCCCGTTGCCGGCTGATAAGGTTACCTCTTTGGTTGCATTGCCTTCATTAGAGTCAGCCCCCAAACTTTTAGCTTCTTTGCGTGAGATTACTGGGGATGACATTACCGCATTCGAGTATATGGATAGAAGTTGCATAGATATTCTTGAAATACACACAGACTTGCAAGATCCTTTTGGTGAAAAATATAACCATTTTGCTCTTATAGAGCTAACATCAAGTCGCAAAGATGCTGGCTTGCAAGAATTATTAGAGAAAACATTCTCTAGGGCTGTAGAGAATGAGAATGTTGTTGATGCTATTGTTGCTGTTAGTGAATCACAAGCATCTAGACTTTGGAAAATGAGGGAAATGTTACCTGAAGTTTATAGATTGCAGGGAGGTGGGCTTTCTTTTGATATATCTGTTCCCGTGTCGTCTGTTCCAGAATTTATAAGATTGGCAACTATGTATTGCAAAGATAGCTATGCAAAAGGAACAATACTAACATTTGGACATATAGGAGATGGAAACGTACACTTTATTTTTATGAAGCCGAGCAATATTGATATGGATGATTTTCTTTTGCATACAAAAGACATAAGCGTCATTATGTATGACACGGCAGCTAAATTTGATGGAAGCTTTAGTGCAGAACACGGAGTTGGTGTGACTAAAAAGCCCGAGCTACAACATTATAAATCTAATAATGAGTTAAAACTTATGAGGACCATCAAAAAATCCATTGACATAAACAATATAATGAATCCAGGAAAAATCCTGTAATATTGCTTACTAAACACTTTATACTGCAATAATTTATATTTATTAA
>FUWD013283786.1_pt4 | contig 17932 bp, 19 predicted proteins | sample 1063281 | NCBI WGS metagenome assembly FUWD01 (sample SAMEA79048168, study PRJEB19326) | metagenome | biome: marine | reverse complement strand
TTTTAATTATGATTTCTTTGGTTTTAAAACACTAGAGCGTTCATATCTATTGAAGTTAAATGGAATCATCGTAGAAAGACCACAACACATGCTCATGCGTGTTTCTATAGGAATTCATTTAAATGATATTGATGAAGCTATTGCAACATATGAGTTAATGAGTAAGAAGTTTTTTACTCACGCTACTCCTACCTTATTCAATGCTGGTACGCCAAAACCACAAATGTCTTCTTGTTTCTTATTACAAATGCAAGACGATAGTATAGATGGAATTTATGACACACTAAAACAAACGGCTAAAATATCTCAGTCTGCCGGTGGAATAGGACTGTCTATTCATAACGTTCGTGCTACAGGGTCTTACATACGAGGAACTAATGGTACTTCTAATGGAATTGTACCGATGCTAAAAGTTTTTAATGATACAGCCAGATACGTAGATCAGGGAGGTGGAAAAAGAAAAGGATCTTTTGCCATGTATATAGAACCTTGGCATGCTGATATTTTTGAATTCTTAGACTTGAAAAAAAATCACGGGAAAGAAGAAATGAGAGCACGGGATTTATTCTATGCGATGTGGATGCCAGATTTATTTATGAAGCGTGTACAAGAAGATGGAAATTGGACGTTGATGTGTCCAAATGAGTGTCCACACTTATTTGATACTTATGGTGACGAATTTGAAAAACTATATGAAGGTTATGAAAAAGTAGGAAAAGGGAGAAAAACAATCAAAGCAAGAGAACTTTGGGAGAAAATTTTAGAATCTCAAATTGAAACGGGAACTCCTTACATGCTTTACAAAGATGCAGTCAATAGAAAATCAAATCACAAGAATTTAGGGACTATTCGTTCTTCAAATTTGTGTACAGAAATAATGGAATATACAGCAAACGATGAGGTAGCTGTATGTAATTTAGCTTCTATAGCTCTACCGATGTTCGTCAGTCAAAACGAGGCAGGAGAAAAATACTTCAATCATAAAAAATTATATGATGTAACTAAGAAAGTAATTAGAAACTTAGATACAGTTATTGATAGAAATTACTATCCAGTAAAAGAAGCAGAAAACTCTAACTTTAGACACAGGCCAGTTGGCTTAGGTGTTCAGGGTCTTGCAGATGCATTTATTATGCTTCGTCTGCCATTTACATCTGAAGCTGCAAAAAAATTAAATCAAGAGATTTTTGAGACCCTATATTTTGCCTCTGTTCAATCTTCTATGGAGATTGCCAAAGCCAAAGAACCGTATTCAACATTTAAGGGATCTCCAATGTCTGAGGGAGAATTCCAGTACAACATGTGGGGAATTAATGATGAAGATCTAAGCGGAAATTGGGACTGGAAAAAATTACGTAAAAATGTAATTAAACATGGAGTTAGAAACTCGTTGTTAGTAGCTCCTATGCCAACAGCATCTACTTCTCAGATTCTTGGGAATAATGAAGCTTTTGAACCATATACTTCTAATATTTATACCAGACGTGTTCTTTCAGGTGAATTTATTGTCGTAAATAAGCACCTTTTAGAAGACTTGGTAGAGATGGAATTATGGGATAATAATATGAAAGAAGAGATCATGCGAGCAAATGGATCTATCCAACATATAGATAAAATTCCACAAGAATTAAAAGAATTATATAAGACTGTTTGGGAAATGAGCATGAAAGATATTATAGATATGGCTCGTCATAGAGGGTATTTTATAGATCAGTCACAATCCTTAAACTTATTTATGCAAGATGCAGATTTTGCAAAATTAACATCAATGCATTTCTACGCATGGAAATCTGGATTGAAAACAGGAATGTATTATTTAAGAACAAAATCTGCGGTGAATGCAATTCAGTTTACGCTTTCTAAAGAAAAGAAAGAAACAACTCAAGAGGAAGACGCACCGATGACGCCAGAAGAATTCAAAGCAATGGTAGAATCTTCAAAAAATGGAGGACCAGATGATGATTGCTTAATGTGTGGTTCTTAGAAACTAGTTAATATTACAGGTCTAAAAAAGAATCTCAATCTAGTTGAGATTCTTTTTTTATATAAATCAAAATCACAAGAATTATGATGAATTGGGAACAATTACTTTCTTTAAAACGGTTTGGAGACATTCAAAAACGTCCAAGAGCCAAACAAGATGAAACACGTTTGGGTTTTGAAGTAGATTTTGATAGAATCATATTCTCAGAGGCATTCAGAAGTTTACAAGATAAAACTCAGGTAATTCCACTTTCAGAAACAGATTTTGTTCACACTAGACTTACCCACAGTCTAGAAGTATCTGTAGTTGGAAGAACTTTGGGGAGAAGAGTTGGAAAAGTCTTACTAGAAAGACATCCAAATTTAGTAAAACTAGGGTATACCTTCAATGATTTTGGAGCTATTGTTGCTGCAGCCTCTGTGATGCACGATATTGGAAACCCTCCATTTGGGCATTCTGGAGAAAAGGCAATAGGAGAATATTTTAAGACAGGTAAAGGAATTCAACACAAAAAAGAGTTAACGCCAAAGGAATATCAAGATTTAGTAGATTTTGAAGGGAATGCAAATGGGCTTAAAATTTTAACTGAAAATAGAGAAGGGATCTACGGAGGATTGCGTCTGTCTTATGCCACACTTGGAGCATTTATTAAATACCCAAAAGAATCGTTACCAAAAAAACCTTCAAGTCATATAGCAGACAAAAAGTATGGATGTTTTCAGTCAGAAAAAGAGTCTTTTTTAGATATAGTTGAAGATTTAGGGTTACTTAAAAAATCTAAAACAGATGATATTAGTTATCATAGACACCCATTAACTTTTTTAGTAGAGGCTGCAGATGATATCTGCTATACTATTATAGATTTTGAGGATGGAATTAATTTGGGCTTAATAGAAGAAGAATTTGCATTAGAGTATTTAATCAAATTAGTAAAAAACACCATCGATATAAAAAAATACCATTCATTAAAATTTAAAAAAGATAGAGTCAGTTATTTAAGAGCATTAGCTATTAATACTTTAATTAATGAAGCCGTTGATATTTTCTTAGCGAATGAATCTGCTATTTTAAAAGGATCTTTTTCTTCATCATTATTAGATAAATGTGCCTATGAAGCGCAAATTAACGACATTATAAATATTAGTGTTTCAAAAATATACAAGAGTCAAGAAGTAGTAGAAAAAGAAGTGGCTGGGTATAAAATTATAGCCGATTTATTAGACATTTTTGTAACTGCCATAAACAATCATCAAACAGGAACCTTATCTAATTATGACGCTCTACTACTTAATTTGCTTCCAAAAGAATTTATGATTAGTTCTGAATCTACGTATGAAAGAATTATGTCTATTTGCACGTATGTTTCAAGAATGTCAGATAGTTACGCTATTAGAATTCATAAAAAGATACAAGGAAGTATTATGTAATAAAAGGGATTAAACCTAAGAGAATCAAAATATCTTTTAAGATAAACTTTGGATGACTTGTTTAATAGACGCTGAGTCTATTCCATTTATTTTTTGTAATTCATCAATTGTTCCGTGCTCAATAAAATTATCATTTATTCCTAAAATAGTTACGGAGTTTTTATAGTTGTGGTTGGCCATAAACTCTAGAATAGCTGAGCCAACTCCACCTTTTTTTACACCGTCTTCAATGGTAATGATATGATTAAAATTAGCACATATTTTATGAAGTAATTTTTCATCTAGAGGTTTTGCAAATCGAAGGTCATAATGAGCAACAGTAGGAAAATCCTCTAGCGCTTTGGTACTGTTTTTTGCAGTAGTTCCAATAGAGAGCACGGCAATATCTTTTCCTTCTTGCAAACAAACTCCTGTCCCAATTTCAATAGCTTCAAAAGGACCTTCCCAATTGATCATCACACCTCTTCCTCTTGGATAACGAATAGCTATTGGATAAGGAAGCCCTAATTGAGCGGTATATAAAATATTTCTAAGTTCTACTTCATTTCTTGGTGCAAAAACAACCATATTAGGAATTGCTCTCATGTAGGCTAGATCAAAAACTCCATGATGAGTTGCCCCATCTTCACCAACCAATCCAGCTCTGTCTAAACAAAAAATAACTGGCAAATTTTGCAAAGCAACATCGTGTATTATTTGGTCATACCCTCGCTGAATAAATGTAGAATAAATGGCACAAAAAGGCATCATTCCTTGGGTAGCCATCCCTGCTGCAAGTGTAACTGCATGTTGTTCGGCAATGCCAACATCAAAAGTACGCTTAGGAAACTTTTCTAACATTAATTTTAAAGAACTTCCAGTAAGCATGGCAGGAGTGATTCCAATAATTTTTTTATTTTGTGCTGCCAATTCAACAATGGTTTTTCCAAAAACGTCTTGATATTTTGGAGGAGTAACTTCGGTGCTTTTAGGAACTAATTCTCCTGTTTTAGCATCAAATTTTCCTGGAGCATGATATTTTACTTGATCTTTTTCCGCTAGATCTAACCCTTTCCCTTTGACGGTATTGATATGCAAGAATTTGGGACCTTTTTTATTTTTTAAACGGCTCAATTCTTTAAGTAATCCATCTAAATCATGGCCATCAATAGGTCCAGAATAATCAAAGTTGAGTGCTCGGACAATATTGTTTTTTGCTAATGATTTATCTGTTTTTACCTTTGTTAGATACTCCTTTAAGGCACCTACCGAAGGATCGATGCCAATGGCATTGTCATTTAAAATAATTAGCAAATTAGCATCGCTTACACCAGCATGATTTAGAGCTTCAAAAGCCATTCCGCTAGCAATAGAAGCATCACCAATGACAGCAATATGATGTTTTTCTGAGTCTCCTTTTAAAGAAGAAGCTATGGCCATTCCTAGAGCAGCAGAGATAGAGGTAGAAGAATGTCCAACACCAAAAGCATCATACGTACTTTCAGTGATGTTGGGAAATCCTGAAATTCCATGAAGCTGTCTGTTTGTATCAAAAATTTCTTTCCTACCTGTTAAAATTTTGTGTCCGTAGGCCTGATGGCCTACATCCCAAATTAATAAATCATTGGGTGTGTCAAATAAATAATGCAGTGCAATGGTTAATTCTACTACGCCAAGACTTGCTCCTAAATGACCTTGTTTAGCAGCAACGATATCTATGATAAATTCACGCAATTCTTTTGCCAATTTTGGCAATTGATCTGGAGTTAATTTTCTCAGATCTGAGGGGAATTGTATGGCGTCAAGTAAAGCATTCATCATCCTACAAAAATACAATTTTACAACTCAAAAGATATTTGTAATATTGAATAAAATATTTTATGTAATGATACAGCCTTTTGATGATACTTATTTTATGAAAAAAGCACTACAGGAAGCAGAGTTAGCTTTTAATAAAAAAGAGGTACCTGTTGGGGCTGTGATTGTAATGAACGATAAAATTATTGCTAGAGCACACAATCTTACCGAAACACTTAACGATGTAACTGCACATGCAGAAATGCAGGCATTTACTGCAGCAGCTGATTTTCTAGGAGGCAAATACCTGAAAGACTGTATACTTTATGTAACCTTAGAGCCCTGTCAAATGTGTGCTGGAGCAAGTTATTGGACTCAAATTGGAAAGATTGTTTACGGCGCCTCAGAGCCTCAAAGAGGGTTTGTTAATTTACAAACAACGCTTCACCCAAAAACAAAGGTAGTTAGTGGTATTTTAGAAGATGAATGCAGTCATTTGATGAAGCGATTTTTTATTGAACAACGTAACTTAAATTAGGACTCTTCATTTACTTCTGCAGTTTTTTGGTTGTGAGAGCGTGTGTCTAACAGACAAACACATCAGTTAAACTTTTTTAATAACACTTGTAACTATTCCCCAAATTACAAAATCATTTTCTTCAGTGATTTTAATTATTGGGTAATTAGGATTTTCTGGTTGCAGCCACACCTCGTCATTCTTTACTTTTAATCGTTTTACAGTAAATTCACCATCCAAAAAACAGACAGCTATTTTGTTGTTTTCAGGCTCGAGGCTCCTGTCAATAACCAATAAATCATTATCGTCTAAGCCAGCTCCAATCATAGATTGTCCATTTACTTTAGCAAAAAAAGTAGCTTCTTTGTTTGTAATTAGCTCTTCATCAAGAGAAATTCTTGTTTCCTTAAAATCGTCTGCAGGAGATGGGAAACCAGCAGATATTCCAGTATCAATAAAAATAGCACCTTTGCTATTGGATGTTTTTGGGGTAAAAAATTGAAGTTTTTTTATCATTTATTTTATGGTAATAATATCGTTTATTTTTGTGGTATACTTTGGAGATAAATGTTCTTGTTTCATCTTCCAAGTTCGTTGTAAATCTTGATTTGCTAATTTAATGGTGGTTGGGTTAAATTTTTTATTTAGATGATCTATGGCAGACATTAATGGTTTGTGTTTTGGATTTTCATGCAGAAATAAGTTTAACTGGTGGTTGTTAGTAGCAACAAGACCTGTAACAATAACTCCTGCTTTTTTATAATTGATTCCTTTTTTAAAAACTGTTTTTATTGCCTCTACAGCAGCTTTTGTAATGTTAAGGGTAGAATCTGTTGGGTATGAAAAAACAATAGTTTTTGAGGCACTATATTGTTCTGCGTTTTTTTTGTGACGATCACTTCTAAGCATCACTATGATCATATGACAACTAGATTTTTGTGCTCTTAATTTGGATGCGCATTGTGCTGCAAAAGTTGAAATCCTTTCTGTAATATTTTCAATATCTGAATAACTCTGTTCAAAACTTCTAGTAGTAGCAATAGATCGTTTTATTTCTTTTATTTCAAATCCAATAGTTGGAATTCCTTCTAAATCCTTTTTTAATCGCCACTCCGTAATAGAGAAATTACTGCGAACCCAATCATCGGATAATTGTGTAAAATCAAAAGCTGTTTTACACCCTTTTAAGAGCAATCTTTTTTCTAGACGATGACCAATTCCCCATATATTTTTTACAGCAGTCCATTTTAAGGCCTTTAAGCGTTTTTCTTCAGAATCAATTACATAAACTCCACCTGTTTCTTTTGGGAATTTTCTTGCAATCTTATTAGCAACTTTACAGAGCGCTTTAGTTGGAGCAATTCCAACACAAGTTGGTATTCCAGTCCATTTTAAAATTCGCTGTCGAATGCTCTTGCCGTATTCATTAAAATTATGCTGATCAAACCCGGTAAGATCAATAAACGCTTCATCGATACTGTATACTTCAACATTTGGCGTAAACTGTTCTAGAATTGTCATAACTCTGGCGCTCATATCACCATATAACGGATAATTAGAAGATAAAATGGTAATATTATGATGCTTACAGAAGTTTTTCCATTTAAAAATAGGAGCACCCATTGGTAAATTTAATGCCTTAGCTTCATCACTTCTAGCAATTACACAACCATCATTATTGCTTAATATGGCAACAGGTTTTTTTTGTAAGCTAGGGTTAAATACCCGCTCACAGGAAGCATAAAAATTATTACAATCTACCAAAGCATACATATTTGTAAAGATACAAACAAGAAAGTATCAAAGATTATCAATGAGTTACTTATATTTGGGAAAACGATAAGAATTATGAACATCTTCGATATAGTGATAGCGGTTATTCTAATTATTGCTTTTGTAAGAGGCTTTGTAAAAGGGTTTTTTGTTGAGATAGCTTCTTTAATAGCTTTAATTGGAGGGGTTTACGGAGCAATTCATTTTTCTTACTTTGCTGCAAATATTTTAAAGAAATATGTAGATTGGAGCGAGAATTATATCGCTTTAACAGCATTTGCAGTTACGTTTATAATCATTGTAATTGCAGTTTCCTCTTTAGGAAAAGTCTTAACAAAAATGGCAAATTTTGCAGCTCTTGGACTTATTAATAAAATATTTGGAGGGGTCTTTGCTCTTTTAAAAAGTGGTGTAATTTTAAGTGTAGTTTTTGTCTTTATTGCTCGAGTAAATAACACTATCCCTTTTATAGAAAAAGAGACCTTAGATACTTCTGTTTTGTATGCACCTGTAAAAGAAATTGTTCCTAGGATATTTCCTCAAATTATTGAAGAGATTGATGAAAAGAAAGAGGATTTCCAACAAAAATAAACGCCATAACTTACCTCAAAGTAATACGTTATAGCGTTTAGAATATCTTTCCTATAGCTTGATAAACTTAGGATGATAATATGTTAAGAATCTTGATGTTCTTTTACCCATTGTAAACAGGTTTTGAAATCTACAAAAATATATTCCTCTGGAATTAAATCTGGAATAATATCAATGCGCTCCATCATATATTTAGGCTGTGTTTGCATGTCTACAACCAATACATTTTTACCATCTTTCTTAAGTTCTACAATACTGTCTTCTAAAGCATACAGCCCAGATTGATCTATATACTCCATTCTATCCATTCGAATAATAATGGTAGATGCAGCCGCTGGGATTTGTTTTATAAGTTGTTGAAAATCACTTGTAGAACCAAAAAATAAAGGCCCTTTGATATGCTTAATGAAAATTTTATCACGTATTTTTTTTGTGATTCCAATTTCATCAGCCCAAGATTCTTCTTTTAAAGAGGTTATGTTAGATTGTTGCGCTGTTAAATCTCCAATTTTCTTCATAAACATTAAAGAAGCAATTACTAATCCAATACCCACCGCATATACTAAATTCCAGAATGTAGAAAGTAATAATACAATAATCATAATAATTACTTCAGAACTCAATTTAATACCAGCTATTTTAATGTCTCTTGGTAAAGAAGGAATCGCTTTTAATCCTTTATAATCCATTACTCCAATACCAACAGTAACTAAGATACCAGCTAATACAGCTGCAGGTATTTTAGATGCAACAGGCCCTAATCCTAATAAAATCAACAATAACATCAGTCCAGCAACCATTCCTGATAGTTTTGTTTTTCCTCCTGAATTAATATTTACAACGGTTCTAATGGTAGCACCCGCTCCTGGAATTCCTCCAAACACAGAAGCAATACTATTTCCTATTCCCTGCCCTATAAGCTCCTTATTTGGTTTGTGTTTGGTTTTAGTCATATTATCTGCAACAACCGATGTTAACAGAGAGTCAATAGCTCCTAGCAGCGCTAACGTTAAGGCTGTAAAAATATAAGGAGTGATGCTCGCCAAATTAAAACTGGTAAAAATCTCCATATTTGGAATTGGAAATCCACTTGGAATTTCTTCTATAGGTTTGTAGTCTAGGTTAAAACCAACAGAAATACCCGTCATAACCACCAGGGCAACCAGGGTACTAGGCACAACAGTTGTTATCCGTTTAAATCCATAGATGATAATAATTGTCCCTAAAGCTAAGATTAGTTCTAGCCAATTAAGATATTTTAAAGCTCTTGGTAGCACCTTTAGGGTTCCTAAAACACCCGAAGCTTCTCTTCCAGCTAATGTTTTACTTTCTTTTATAATATCTGCACGCACAATGCTTTCACCTTCCGCTGCTGCATTTTTATAATCTTGCAGTGTAAGAATCTTATCGGTTTTTTTGTTTTTACTATCTTTTAAGTACCTACTTAAAACCACTTCTTCAACTTGAGATTCAAATTGTTTTACAAACTCAGCATCTTCTTTTGCATTATATCCGATGGAGGGTAAGATTTGAGTAACTAATATGATGACTCCAATAGCAGTCATAAAACCAGAAACCACAGGATACGGTATATATCGAATATATTTACCTAACCCTGCTAGACCTAAACCAATTTGCAAAAGACCAGCCAATAAGAAAACTGTTAAAATTATTGGTAATGCTTTACTTACATCTCCATTATTAGAAGCTATAATTCCTGCTATAACAACCATACTCACGGCGGTCATTGGCGCTGTTGGACCCGAAATTTGAGTAGGTGTTCCGCCAAAAAGCGCTGCAAAGAAACTAATGAAAATAGCACCATACAGACCTGCATCAGGTCCTAGTCCTGAAGAAACACCAAAAGCAAGAGCTAATGGCAATGCAACGATACCAGCGGTAATTCCACCAAAAAGATCGCCACGAACATTTGAAAATAGATTTTTCATATTTTTTATTAAAAATTTATAAATGTGATGAGATTAATTTGATCCCTGCTAGAGGTTTCAAAAATTTGATTCATATACCCAACTTCTAGTTTAATTCCATCAGAAACTTTATATCCGATGCCTCCATAAACTCTATTTCTATCAAAAACGTTAGACGCTCCGTTCAAGAAAATTTCATTGTAAGTAGATAGATAATATTTAGAGTCTTTGAAAGGAATATTTAGTCCTAAGAAATAACGAAAACGAGTTTTAAAATCACTAGCTACAAAACGCTGCTCAAAACGATAACGATGTTGTAAACTAAGTTTTCCAATAGTGTGTTTTGTGATAAATTGCTGAAAAATCCGATGTTCTTCCACAGTAACTTTATCGTCTTCGTTTCCAGTATAGTTTTCAGAGTTTATGTATCCGTAACCAAGAAGTAAATTACTTTTTTCACCTACTTTATAACCCAGACCAGTTCTTAGTAATAACTGTTCTAAATTTCCAATAGTATTGTAATTTCTATACTGAATTTCGTGGTGTAGGTTCCATTTGGAATTTAGCTGCTTGCTTCCAATATAAACAAGCCAATTACCGGGACCGTTTTCTTGACTAAATCCTAAAAAAGGAATAGCTAAGAATGCTAGAATGATACTGAGTTTTTTCATGGAGTTTTTATTCATAAAATGTTACTGAACCATCTTTAATATCATACATGGCACCAACAATTTTAATTTCTCCTTGTTTTTCCATTTCTTCTAAAACAGTGCTTTGCGCTCTAATATTAGCTATGGTCATGTAGACATTTTTTTCTGCCACATTATTAACAAATTCAATGTTCCCAGAATTTCTTTTACTTGTATCTGTAGGCTCTGATACTGCTTCAACGGCAGGTTTTAATTTACTGAGCAAACTAGTTAAATTACCAAGTTTAGCGTCGTCACAAGCTCCTTTTACAGCTCCGCAAGCTGTGTGTCCTAAGACAACAATTACTTTAGTTCCAGCAAGTTTACACGTAAATTCCATGCTTCCTAGAATATCTTCATTTACAAAGTTTCCAGCAATTCTAATACTAAAGACATCTCCAATTCCTTGGTCAAATACTAATTCTGCAGAAACCCGAGAGTCTACACAGTGTAATATTGTAGCAAAAGGATATTGTCCAGAACTAGTGTCAGATACTTGAGCTAATAAATCTCTATCTACTTCTTTATTTGTTTGAAATCTTTGATTTCCTTCTTTTAATATATTAATGGCATTATTTGGAGTAATGGCAGCTTGTGTTTCTTTTGTAAGAGCTTTCATCATAATAAGTTTATAGTTAATAAAATAATAGTTTGTAGTGAATACTTGTTTTTACAAAACAAAATATTCCACAGTGCAGAAATTATAAAAAGGTAAAACCTTAATTATTACAGAAAGAGATATTCAGGTGGTGGGCTGTTCAACTTAATAAAACTAAAGGTGTAATTTTTTGAATAAAAACGAACTCTCTTTTGGTTTTCAAGATCGGGGAAAACCTCACCTTTATCATTTAAATAATATATTTTAATTTCTAAATCTTTGGTTGATTCATTTCCTTTATTTTCCTCTTCTTCCCCAAAGTCTACTATTTCAGTTATTTCTATATTGGCCTCAGAATAATTGATAAATGTTGGCGCAACAATAGACGACAAAATTATCAATGAGAATAAGAAAGTTATAATAGTTTTATTCATGTTATAAAAAAACAAAGGTACAAAGTTGTGTGAAGTTTTTTAAGATTTTTTAAAAATTACGAAGGATTTTTATTTCTTCATCAATAATCCAACCTATTTTACCATCTGCAATTCTAATTTTTTTCCAATTATCTAAGCTGTCTAAGACTAACACTTTTGTACCTTCATGAAGTGTAAAAATTTTATCATTGTTCATAGTAGGGGCATTTTTAACCTCGCTTTTCTCACTAAATATAATGGCCTCCACTGTTGAATTTACATAAGAATATTCTTTTACTGTAAAAAAGGAGGTTACTAGTAATAAAAGAAAACTGATACTACTAGTAATAAAAAATAATCTTTTTTTGGATGGAGTGAATGAAAAGTAAAAAAGAAGAAAAAATAACGATCCAAGTATAGAAAAGGTAACAGAAGAGAAAGCCCATTCGTTGTAAGATAATTTTTTAATGATGGTTGCATCTAGCTTTTGAAAAATTGTTAACGGAATTTCTTCGATATTATCTACAGTAAGTCTTTTAGCAAAGATTAGGTTTGTTTGAGCGTCTTCATTTAAAGGATCTAAAAGCAATGCCTTTTCATAATTAAAAATAGAAGCAGCTACTTGATTTAGTTTGTAATAACAATTTCCTAAATTATAATATAATTCAGAGGAAGAAAGACCAAGATCCTCTATTTTTTGATAGTGGATGATTGCTTCAGAATAGTGTTCTAATTTGTATTCCTCATTCCCTATACTAAATAATTCTTCTGCTGTTTGTGAGAACAGATTATGGGCTATGAAAACTAGTAAAATAAGTGCTTTTTTCATTTTACAATTGCTTATCTATTTGTGTAATTACTAATTTTGCTTTTTCATAATCATCCTTCATTTCAACATCTGATACAGGAGAGTATCTTGCCATATCACAACTATTAAAAACTTGAATAAATGAGTTTATGTCATTGTTGTTAATCAATTTATTTTTTAATAGTTCAGTAATTTTTTCCTTGCTAATATCAGAGGTTTCAATGCTAAGTTTAGCTTTTAAATAATTATGAAGTGCCTTTTCTAGCGCTACATAAAACGCCTCTTTAGTCCCCAATTGTTTTTTTGCTTCAGACAAATATTTTTTTGCCAATCGGTCTGCCTTCCGCAACTTATTTCCTAAAATATCATTATTCCTTGCTTTATTCCTTTTTCCTATTATAATTCCAAGAGGTATAAAAAGTAAAGGAAGTATTAAGAAGTAATTATAAAAGTCAGATCTGTAGAAATTTGTCTTGTAAATAGGATTAAATGAGCTGTTGGTTTGTATGTATCTAAAATTTGAACCAGTAACTACAATGTCTTTTTTTGAATTTATGGAGGTGTCAGAATCTGTAACTAATTCTTTACCTTCTAAAACATCCACAAATAAATCATCTGATTTTAAAGTCACATATTTTTTTTCAGTAAGGTCAAAATATGAAAATTCAGTACTTGGAATTTTATATTTCCCTTTGTATTGAGGAACAACAGTATAATTTTTTGTTACAGAACCTCTAATTCCTCTTGAGCTTATTTTTATTTCTTCTTTTTGTTCAGGAGTAAATACCTCTAGCTCAGAAGGGGTTTTTATTTCAGGTAATTCAAATAATTTTAAATTTCCTTTTCCTGTTACCTTCATTGAAATAGTTGCCGTCTCATTAGATTTCAAAATATCTTTACTAGAAGTAACAATAAAATTAAAATCTCCTACTGCACCATTAAAACTTTCTGGTTTATTAATTAATGGAAGTTCTTTAGACCGTACATATTTTTTTGCCGATGCAAAACTCCTGGTAATATTTCTGACAATTGGATTTCCAAAAAAATCGCCTCTACCGGTTGGCACACCAATAACAATATCCATCTTTATTGGATCGATAGTAAGTTTTCCAGATTTTGTTGGTATTAAAAGTGCTTTTTGTAAAACAACATATCTGTATTGTTCCCCATTGTAGGTTCCGTTTTTGGTAGTTAATCCTCTTATTTTAATATCCTGATTCCAAAAACCATTGTATTGAGGAGATTCTTTGTATGAAAAGTCTCGTACACTAATATTTTGGCTTACATATAGTCTATACTCAACATATATTCCCTCACCTACATATGGATTAGATTTGGATATTTCGGCTACTAAATGAATATTTTGTTGAGCTATATAATTAGGGTCATTAGGATCTTTTGGAATTTCAACAGGGTCTAAAACAATAACTTTAATAGGTTTAGATTTTATTCTTTTTTCATTTAGTTTTATACTAGCAGCAGGGATTAAAAATTCTCCTTTTTTGAGAGGTTTTATAATGTAAGTATACGATTGAGAAAAACTTTCTTTTCCATTAATCCATGACTGGCTAATAGATTGGCTTGGGCCACTTACAATTTGGAAATTTTTAAAGTTTGGAGGAGTAAAATCATCCGCTCCTTGTTCATTGACCGTAAACTGAATTCTTACTCTTTGGTTGAGCCCTAGTTTGTTTTTGCTTACAGAAGCAACTAGCTCTGGTGTTTGAGCATACATAGACATGCTCAAAAGAATGCATAAGGTGAAAATGTAATAAATTTTCTTCATGTTACTTTCTAACGATTGACAAATATAAAATTTACCAATCTTTTTCTTGTTTAATTTTTGAACCTTTAGCTTTTTTTGCGTTTAATTTTTTTTGTGTTTTCTTTTCTTCGTTTTTTAGACTTTCTAACAATTGTTTAATTTGTTCAGGAGACATCTTGCCTTGTTGAGGTTTTTGTTTTTTCTTTTCATTGTTTTTTTGATCCTTTTTTTTCTTCTTGTCTCCGTCTTTATCGTTTTCTTTTTTTGGATCTTTTTTATCTTTATCGTCTCCCTCTTTTTTGTCTTTGTTCTTGTCTTTGTTTTTGTCTTTGTTCTTGTCTTTGTTTTTGTCTTTGTTTTTGTCTTTGTTTTTGTCTTTGTCTTTATTTTTGTCTTTTTCAAGAAGCTTTTGTGCAACAGCTAGATTATATCTAGTTTCATCATCATTTGGATTTTTACGAAGAGAATTTTTATAGGCATCTACTGCTCCTTGATAATTTTTCTTCCATCATCGCATTACCAATATTATGATAGCCTTCAGCTTTTTCAAATGAATCTTCTGAGTTCTCAGTCAAAATTTTGTATTGAGGAATGGCTTCTTTAAAATTCTTTTCTTGAAATAATGAATTTCCCAGATTGTAGGTTGCTTTTGTGTAGGAGCTATTTTTTTCTAGCGCTTTTTTGTATGAAATAGAGGCATCTGCATATTTTTTTTGGTTGTAGAGTTTATTTCCATCTCTAACTAACTTTCTAGCTTCTCTTTGAAGTGAAATAGAATCTTTTTGGGAATAGATAACCAAAGAAAACAGCATCATTAAAATAAATACAGATATTGATATGAGTTTCTTCATTTAGTTAATTTAATTTTTCGTTAAATAAATCTACTTTTTTTAGCCATTTGGTTTTCTTGTCTAGGAAAAAAACATCTATTAGTAAAAATAATATACCAATTCCTAAAAACCATTGAAATTGATCTTTATAGTCCGAGAATTGTTTGGTTTCAAATGCCGTTTTTTGTGCATTACCAATAATATCCTCAATTGCTTTTACAGGTTTGTCAGTTAAATTACCATCAATATAAACTCCATTAGCGGCATCAGCAACACCTTTTAAAAGTTCCGGATTACGTTTTGTTAAAACAGTTTCTCCCTTATATTTTTTATATCCTATTAATGAACTATTTATCTTCATAGGAATAGGAGCCCCTTTCTCAGTCCCTACTCCTATGGTGTACACTTTAATTCCATCATTTGAAATATTTTGTGCGATTTGTTTTGTTTCTTCTTGATGATCTTCTCCATCAGAGATAATAATTAAAAAACGATTTGTTTGGTCATCGTTGTTGTAGTATGTTTTGGCTAAATCTAACGCATCGTTAATTGCTGTCCCTTGGCTAGACACTAAATCTGGATTTGCACTCTGGAGAAACATTTTAGCAGCACCATGATCGGTTGTAATTGGTAAAAGAGGATATGCATTTCCAGCATAAATGATAATACCTACACGATCACTTCCTAATTTATCAATAATTTTAGAAATAATTTGTTTTGATTTTTCTAGTCTGTTTGGCGCAATGTCTTCTGCTAACATACTCTTAGACACATCTAGTGCAAAAACAACATCTACACCTTCTCTTTTTACTGTTTTTAGCTTAGTACCTATCTTAGGATTAACCAAAGCTAGAATTAAGAATGAAATCCCTATCAAGAAAAATGAAAGTTTAAGAATGGATTTAAAAACAGAAATATTAGGAGCAAGTTTAGATAATAACCCTGAAGACGCAAATTTCTTTTGAGTGCTTTTTTTCCAAAAAGACACTAAAAGAAAGATCACAATAATTACTGGAATTATAGCAAATAGGTAAAAGTATATTGGTTCTTCTAGTCTGTATAACATTATATAAAACTTCTAAAAAGGGTGTTTTTTAATATAAATTCTAACAACAATAATCCTCCTGCGAAAAATAATAAATACCTATATTTTTCTTGATAGTTGTAATATTTAAACTCTTCAATCTTTGTTTTTTCTAGCGTATCAATTTCGTCATAAATTTCTTGAAGCTCAGAATTGTCTGTGGCTCTAAAATATTGACCTTGAGTTTCACTAGCTATAAACTGCAACAATTCTTCGTCTATCTCTACTTGTTGTTTTCGGAACTGTAATCTTCCTCTAGCATCTTTGCTAAAAGGAAAATCAGCCATACCATTAGTTCCAATTCCTACAGTATAAACCTTTATGTTTAATTCTTTTGCAAGTTCAGTAGCTGTCTTCGGATCTACAAAACCAGAATTATTAACCCCGTCTGTTAGTAAAATAATAACTTTACTTTTGGCTTCACTTTCTTTTAACCTATTTACTGCAGAGCCTAATCCCATTCCTATGGCCGTTCCTCCTTCTAGTTGTCCCCATTTAATTTCAGAAATTGTTCTTCTAGTAATACTCTTATCACTTGTTATAGGGGTTTGAGTAAAACTTTCACCAGCATACACAACTATTCCTATACGATCATTAGGTCTTCTATTTACAAAATTAGTAGCTACTACTTTTAGAGCTTCTAACCTGTTAGGCTTCAAATCTCTTGCAAGCATACTAGCAGATACATCAATGGCCATTACAATATCGATTCCTCTGTTAGCTTTTACTTTTGTGCTTACGGCAACATTTCTTGGTCTGGCAAGTGCAATTATTAGAAGAGTAAGAGCTATTAATCTAATGATGGGTAACAAAGGTTTTAATTTAGGTAAAAAACTAGATGTTGTATTAAACCCTTTTAAACTAGAAACGGTTAGTGTGGCTGTTTCTTTTTTTCTGACAAGAAAAAACCAGGTGGCTAAGAACGGAATTAACGTTAGCAGCCACAAGAACTCAGGGTTGTTAAATTCAAAGTTATTCCAATTCATCATTCTCAGCTTCTTCTGTTATTACGGGTTTTAAATCATTTAAAATATTTTCCGCATCTTTTCTGTCATCCTCAATTTCGTGAGAGAGCGGGGTCGATTTCGCAAATTTCACTAAATCAGCTTCACTTAAAAGAGAATTTAATTTTCTTGTAGTTTCTTTATCAATTTGTAAAGTCTCAGATTTATCTAGATTAGAAAGTGCTTCAATTAGTTCTTGTGTGGTAATTTCTAATGCAGGTATTTTTAGTTCTTTTTCAATAAAATCTCTGATAATCTCGGTGAGCTCACTATAATATTTTTTGATCTGATTATTTTGCCAAAGCAATTTATTGTCAAGCTCTTGAAGCTTCTCAATAGCTTCATCATAAGGAGGAATCTGAACAACAGGCTCTTCTTGATCAGCAATTGGTTTTTTTCTGTAAACAAAATAATAGACAAAAACAGCAATCAGGATTAAAATTAGAATTACCCAGATAATATAAGGTTTAAAGTCATCGTAGACCAATGGTTCACTTTGAATAGCCTTGATTGGAAATAATTTTTGTTTGGTTGTATCTATGGCAATGGTGGCTACATTAATCAAAATAGAATCTGTAATATAAGCTCTATTCTTAATGAATATCTGTTGAGATGGAATATAAAATGCACCACTATCAAACCCAGTCATTACATATTTTTTGATTAAAACATTCTTTAATGTATCAATCTCAATATCATTTACAACTTCTAAGTTTTTTAAGTTTTCAATCTTTTCAGGTAAAAT
>FUWD013188999.1_pt1 | contig 17940 bp, 7 predicted proteins | sample 1063281 | NCBI WGS metagenome assembly FUWD01 (sample SAMEA79048168, study PRJEB19326) | metagenome | biome: marine | reverse complement strand
TGCCGCCGAAGCTGACCCGTCACCAAACTGCTTGGCAACAACACTCTTAACAAGGCTAAGAACAGCAGTACCGCCTGCAATCCCAGCCGCTTTCATGCTTCCCATGTCACCAATGGTGAACACAGCAAGGAATGATTGCGCGAATGTGGCAACCACTCTTTCTAGTACGTCTTTGTTAAACATTATTTACGTTTACCTTTCTTTACCTTCTTATAAGGTACTTTCTTTGCTTTCCCTTTGGAAGAGCTTGTTTGTAATTTAGGCATTGGCACTCCCTATACCTGTAGTTTGTCCACTAATAATAGCACCAGCTTGGCCAGTGCCACCACCACGGAATCTATTTATTCTTCGTTGCTTTCTACGTTCTAACATATCTTCCAGTTCTAAAGAATCTCCAGCTATACCAAACTCTGCTTGAACACCATGAGTTTCATATTGCAAATCAGTATCCTCACCTACTTGTTCAGCGAACAACAACTCTTTGTCTTTTAAATTAGCGAAAGCATTCCATGTCGCGGCTTGAGATAAACCAAGATCAGATATTCTATTAGCCATTCCTTCATTCCAACCTTGATCCAAACCAGCCGCCATTGTACCCCAAGCACCCACTTCAGCAGTTTCTATTTTGTCTTGAAGGTCAGACCAATCTTGTGTCGGATCTAAAAATAAACTCATAGTGATTTCTTTAGAGGCTGTGTCTCCCCACCAATCGTTAAACGTATCCCTAACTTCTTGTGGTACATCAAACAAAACACGTTCCGCTTCAGACAATCTGTCTGTTACTTCTGTTAAACCCACCTGATTTAAAAGCAAGGAAGTTATAGTACTCGCAGAAGGATTACCAGCACCGAATCTATTAAATTCTTTTCTTACAGCTTTTTCAAATGATATGTACTCACCGGGAGTTGGTGCGCCTTCCATCTGTCCAATAGCAGGGAATCTAAGTTTAAACTCTGGCCGTTCGTACATTTCTAATAGCGCACGTTCAGCAGTAAAGTCAGGATTCGCTTTGAATTCTTCTACTGCCCACTCCCAGAGTTGGTTAGTCATGTCAGCGCTCATACCCGCACCACGTAGTGCGTTAAGGAAACCGTCTTTCATATTATTTAAAATTGAAAGAGCGCCTCCTTCTGGCACATGTTCAGATTGTGTTAAAGGGTCACCACCTCTCCACGTATCCCATAAAACACCCCAACCTTTTTCTTTGTTTATAAATACGTCAAGCTTACCTATAGATTCAAGCCAAATACCAAACTCCACTTGATTTGGATCATTAGGATCTATTACATTTGGAACAAAATCAGGATCAGAAGTTACGCCACGTTCTATCTTTGTTAATTTACCTTGATCCCAAGTATGAGTAGCATCTGGATCATCAGGTTTTCCTACTGTTGCACCTGCTTCTTCAACAGCGGCATCAGCTTTTGCTTGTATATCTGCTAATGCTTCATCTTGAAATCTTTTTGCTTCTTCATCAGTGCGCCCTTCAGCTAATTCTGCTAACGCTTCCATTAAAGTTTCAGCCATTAGTAATCACTCCTAAACATTGATGCCGTCTTCGTAATAAAATCATTAAAGAAATTTTGAGCAACAGGAGAATGCTGAAACCTCTCCATATTAGTACGAGAATGATTCCTCATCTCAGCCGCAGTTCTAAACCGTCTATTCCCATTATCATCAACGAACATGTAATTGTCCATCAACCAAGGATCATCAGGTTGAATACTCGAATCGTTCCAACCATAAGGCCCCACTACAGCAGAATACTGTGGCTGTAAAAGCTCTTGCATAGTCGTACCTCGGCTTGCGTAATCTTCTCTTTCTTCAGGTGTGAACGGAAAGTCAACACGGCTGAAAGCCATCTCATTTATTTTCTGCTCAACCATTTCGGTAGTTAACCCTGTCTCAGTTTTAACATCCATAGCCCACTCACGTAACTGGTTTTCAGGAATGTCCATGAACTGTTTCTTAGCTAAAACCTTCCACTCGTTTATAAGTTTAGTTACAGAACCGGGACCGAAATCTTTTTTCTGGTTTAAGGAATTGGCCATCTTCCCCAACGAAATCTTTGGCAAGTGCTTTCTCAACTACTTGGTTAGCTTTATTAGCAAAATTTTCTGGGTTGAGTTCGATGCCTTTACCTAGCTTGTAAGTAGCACCACCGCTAGACATTATTTTGTTTGCATATTTAGTGATGTCTTGTTCTGTTATGGTGCCATCAAGTAAGAATTCTTCTAGCCCGAAATTTATAATCGTGTTCCTAGCTAGTTCACGGAACTCATCCATTGCCCTGTTATAAGGATTACCTGTAATTCCAGCGCCGATGCCAGTTCCAGTTGGTTCTAAAGAACCTATATTTGATCCAAGTGTTCCCCGTCCACCTGAGCTATACCAAAATTGGAGATGATCCTTGAAACCATTTGCTACATCTCTCCACCAAGGTTGGGCATTTATTCCGTTGTCACCGTAGCGGAATTCGTTTAAAAATGCTTCTTCATTAAACGGTTGTTGCTCACGTTCTGTATTGTATCTATCAACCCACTCTTCAAAAAAGTTATCAATCTCAGGATTAACATCACCCCAATAATCCAACCAAGACCAGCTACCAAACTGTCCAGTCATTCCGGGTATCATGTTTGTAGTCACAGGTGGGACAGTAAGTAATCCATTATCTGTGTCTACTTCTTGTGTAGGAAGTTCCCCTATATCTTCTGCTTGTTGATCGCCACCAACGGTTGCTCTGACTTGTTCATAAAAAGTTATGTTCTCTTCAAGAGTTGGATAAAGTTGCCCACCCTCGAATGATTCGTACATGTTGTTAAAGAATTGAGTCATGTCTTCTTGTTGTTCTGGTGTGTAATCAGAATTCCAAAAGATTTGAGCAATCCGTAAAGCATCCATTATTTCTGGTACTAATACCTCTTCACCGCCATCAAATGCTTCAGAGAGATAATTCCTTAACTCATCATCAGAAAATTCATATGTGTCGCCATCAGCTACATTTGAGAAAAACATATTTGCATTGAATATTTCCTCAATTATTTCCTGTGCTTCAGGACTATCCATAAGTACAAGAGGATTGAATCCTTGACTTTCAAGAAATGCTTGAAGTTCTTTTACAGAATTCATGGGTTCCTACTTTCAGGATAAAGCATCTGCGACATTAAGAAAGATTTGAAATGGTCAGCGTTAGCCTGCTCACCCTTCGGAGGCATCATGGACTTAGCGCGAGGCTTTCTCCATATATGAGGAAGATCAGCAGATACTTCCACACCATAATTACTTGCCATCTCTATAGCTTTATCTACATCAGCGTCACTTTCATAACCGACAACAACAGCGTCACCGTTTTTAATATCTTGAATAACGTCCATTGGCATAATCTCTTGAGGGTTATGACCACCTTTACGCAAAGAACCTTGTATACCATCTAACGCATGTGCGTCATTAGGAGTAGCAATAATGTTCGCGCCTGATAAAGCGGAGTTCATACCAAAAATTTGGTTACCGATACCCGGATTAAGTTTCAGATACTTAGCGCCTTCCATTGCTTGGCTGACTACTGCATCACCAACTTTTGCTAAAACATTAATCATAACGTCAACACCATCAGCATATTTTTCTGTACCTAATTCTATGCCTTTTTTACCTAACCCTGAATAACCGAAATAACCTGCTGTTGCCATACTCGCAAGTTCAATAGGTATCTGCTGTACCTTGGCTTCTCTCTCCACAATTCTCTGTACAGATTCCATAGCCCCACTCTTGCGCGTACCAAGTCGTTGTTTTTCTGGATCTAATATTTCTATAGTCGGTCCACCTGTTTCTTGTCTTTTCAACCTAGCGGCGGCTTGATCTTTGTATTGCGGTAAAGAATATGGATCTAAACTGTAACCCCAATGTGGATTAAGTTCTTTCCACCCCATAGGTAAAACATCCATTATTTCTTGAGGGTATTCACCGTTCCACATCCAATCTGGCCACCCACCCGGAGGAGGATCAATTCCTAAAATATCTATCATTCCTCGTTGTGCATCTATTTCAGCCATCGCTTCAGCAAAATCTGTACGGGTTGGAGTCTGCTTATATTTCATAGGATCATTTCTAAGGGAACCACCCGGATTTTTATTGCCGGGATTGTTTATTAAATTTCCCGCATAAGCTTCTTGCTGTCCTTGAGTCATAGCTTTACTAGACCAAAAATCGTACCTATGTTGAAATCTTAAATGAAACAATTCGTGTTCAAATGTTACTAACAATTCAACTTCACCCGGAGATAACGGAGTGTCCATAGTTATTTTTTTAGGGCGAGGAACAGCAGGATCTTTTTTTAACTGTCTTGCACGTTCTTGTCTTAATCTTAAAAAAGTTTCAGGATCAGAAGATCTACGTGTTGTCCAACCTTGATCTTTAGCTTGTCGATGAACAAGAGCGTTAAAATTCCGCTTGTCGTAACCCAAAGTTGTTAACTGTCTTATAGCATTAGAGTCGCCTACTGTAGCGGCTAGGTGGAATTCCGGATTAGAAGGATAATCTAAACTTCTAATAGAATCCGTTGGGTCTTTACCTCTACTTAAACTTCGTTCAGCAAGTGCGGTACGCTGTTCTAAAAATCTTATGCTCCTTTCGGCTTCACTTTCTACTAAATCAAAATTTATTATAATCCAAGGATTTTCATCGACCGGCGACCAAGGAGCCGCTTGACCTAAAGCACCCGGAGGTTGCGTTTCACCAGTGCGTATTAAATATAATTGTCCTTCAGGAGTAACAGATTCAATATTAGGACCTTCCCTCATTTGAATTCTAGTCTCTTCAGTTTTAGGTACCTTTATTTTATTTCGCTCTATAACTTTTTGGTTATAGTCATACGTTGCTCTATTAAAAGAATCAGCAGTAGGGTAATCTTTCATTTCTGGTCTTCGCTCAAGAGGGCGTGAGCCATCAGGATCAGCGCCTTCTCCATAAGGATCTACAAAATCTGGATCATTAAAAGGCTGTGACCTTTCAGCCCTATTTTCGGGTAGATTCCATTCTCTCATCGCATTTTCATATTCTTCAAGAGTGCTATAATCTTTAGGGTTAGGTTGACCTAGTTCTTCTTCTAGCTTAAATTTTACTTCTCTTGGTCCTGTGCCTTCTCTAAATCCTACTCCTTCTGGATTGTCACCCTGATAAGCGTAATCGTACATTGCATCTTCATACTCTCTAGAAGTCTCGAAATCATTAGGATTAGGTTCACCTGCTTCTCTAGCTTTTATTCTTCTTTGAATCTCTTCTAACTCAGCCTCGTCAAAATAATTTTGTAAACGTACTGCTCTTTCGTCAGGGCTTAATAAATGATCCCAATCAGCAGGGTATTCTCCGAATTCTGACACCCTGTCTGCTGGTCCCAACATCAGGTTGTTTTTTATTTTTTGAACACGACCTTCTGGTCCAATGTCAATCGGATTGTCTGAAACGTTACCTTTACCCTGCGCCCAATGTATTATTTCTTTATCAGATGGTTCTCTACCATGATCTTTTACAAATTGTTCAACAAATTTAGTACCTTCAACTTGATCTATTTGAGCAACAGCACCAGAAGGATGCACTTGTACATTTGTACGATTAGATAAAGAAAACATATCAGCCATAACATCATCAGCTACACCAAGTAAAACATCGTCACCGCCACCAGTTTTCCTAACAAAATTACCGAGACTATCAATCCACTTCTTTAAAGCTGTTCTGCTTGTTGGCCCTAACAAAGCACCAAGACCAAGCTCTAATCCCCACTCCAAACCTGAACCGGGTATTATTGCGTCAAGTCCACGGCGTTTAAATTGTCCAGCTTCAGGCATAGGAACCTGACTATCATCTAATTGATTTAAAACACTTTGATCCATTACACCAACAGTTCTACTGTCTGGTCTTAACCTCACTCCGGGTCGTCTTGGGTCACCACCAGCCGCTAAAATTTCTTCACTGTTATCGTCACCCCATGTTCCTTGCCTATTAGTAACTACGTTTTCTGGTTTATAATCCCACACCCCACTATAAAACTGGTCATCTAAATCCCATGCGTACATCATTTCTTCTTCACTCGCGCCATTTGTTTCAAGGCGTTCAAGAAGCATCTGATATGTCATGCCTGTTACTTGAACTGCGAGTTCGTTAGCCTTACGTACAAACTCATTAGATTCAGTAGGGTGACTAAATGTATACTGGTCGAGTCCTCCAAATAAAGTTGTTCCTTCTTCAAACCCTTCAGCCCATTGACCCGGATCAGTAGTAACAGTATTACCTAATGATCTTTGAAAATGCATCGGTTCGCCCTGCTCAACAACAGTAATATGTATAAACTTTAATAAATCTAAATCAGATTCAAGCAACTCGACATCGTGTACACCTTTATATTTATGTGTGATCGTTCCCATTACATATTCCTCATTGGACTAAAATCAGTAAACCCGCGACGCTCCTGCATCGCTCCAGTCAACGCTCTCAACGCAGGCCCTCTACCAACTAGATCATTAGCCATAGCTAACCTGTCTGTTAAGTTTTTCTGCAACTCTGATTCTTCAGGCGAAGGAGCTAACACTCCTTGCGAGTAGATATCTTCAGCCATTTGTTCATAATCGAAAGCAGAATATCCGAAGTCTTGACTTATCCTCGCACCTGCTGTGTGACCGAAAGTTGTTAACGCTTTAATAATATCCATCTCTTGACCTTCAGGTGTTTGCAGTAGATCAGCCATGTAACTTGACACAATGTCTTTAGCTACAGCATTAGTATCTCTTGGTTGCACCGCAGTTCCCGTGTCATCAAAGTTAGTTCCATACATAGGTTGACCAAACTCTTCGATGTGTGTACCAGTGTCATCAAGCTGACGCTGTAACATGTTGAGTTCTTCGTCGCTTAAAGCACCTGATCGTTTTGCGTAACGCAAGTAATCTATATCAGAATCATTAGCACCTAAATAAATATTGTTAGCCCAGTTGTCATCCTGATAAAAATTACGAAGTATCGTATCAATAAGCTGTAATCTCTGAGGGTCGGCTCCACCACCAAACGCTCCCTCAAGTAAATCATCGTCTGCTTCACCGATCATTTCTTTAAGCTTGCTTCTTACACTAGCTTTACCAGAATCATCGAATGTACTACCGCTTCGTTTAGCTAACTGATCTAAAGTACTAACAACATTTTCTATTAAACCAGCCTGCTGGCTTGCTACGCTTGCTTTACGCGCAGGGAGTTGATCCAACTTTCGTGCCATTGCCCTGTCCATAACAGCAGTAACATACGCTGTTCCATCAGGAGATAGTTCTTCGTTAGGATCATTAGATATTCTCAACGCTTCATTTATCTGATCGCTTTGCAACATTTGTAAAGCATCAATAGTTGTATCAGCTTTGTTTTCTATATTGATTATATCTAATTTCCCCCATTCGTCAGGAACATCCATATAACCATAGGCATATAGTTCCTGTTGAATCCTTTCAACAATAGAAGAATACCCTGCACCATCTCTTGTTTTTTCATACAAATCTTGCATATAAAACCATGCGTCTTGTGGGCCTATCTTCCCTCCTGAGAAAAGATCTTTAATGCTAGTGATCTCTCCGTAAGGTGTGCCATCGAAAGAAGTTATGAATGCTATTTGTGGTTGTATCGCATCTTCACCTAAAGGTGTATCTCCGACAGCGCCAAGGTTTGGTCCAAATAGTACGGCTCTGTTTTCTGCCGCTAAGTTGTTAATCTCTTGTCTAAGGACAGGAGCGAACCTTTGGTTTATAAGCCATTGTAAAGCGTTGTTTCCTAATACTGCATTAAGGTTAGCGATATTAGCTGTGTCAGTACCAACATCACTAAACACTCTAACAATATTCGCCATTAATTCAGGGTCAACACCTAACGGAGCTTCTGCGTCAGCATCCCAGTTGTAATCTTCTTGAGCGTAACTTCTATTAGCCATATCTTGTATACCGCTTTGAAGTTGTTTCCTTAAACTCTCAACAAGATCCTTGTTATGCATCCAGTTATCTGTAAAGAAATCAAAAAGCTGGGTTTGTGTAGCATTCGCACGGAGATCCATGAGTTGTGATACTGGATTACCTCTATCATCCAACATCTGTGTGCCACCTAAAGTGATACTCTCCCCTAAAGGTTGCCCCTCACGCGAAACACTAGCTACACCATTCTTTATAAGCCAATTAATATATTTTTCAAATGAATCTACTTTAGTTGAATTCTCAAAAACAATCTCTTTTACTATAGAGTTCCCACCAAGTTCAGTTAAATCCGTAGGTGTATCCTGTAAATCTAATTCAGGATAAGTTTCTCTTGCTACCTGATCCGGAGATCGTGCTTCATCTTCACGTTTATTTTGTTCAGATGGAAGGTTATATCCAAGATTCTCTAATAGATCAGTTATCCAGTCAGACATTAAAACATTGCCCCCACATCAACTGAAACATTTCCTGCCTCATATTTAGCCAACCAACTCTCTCCAATTAAAGGTACGAATACGCTCCAGAATAGCTCATTTAACCACGGTTTGTTACGGGTAAATGATTCTAATACTTTCAAGTACTGTATTTTAATAGCATCTCTTTTACCTTGAGCGTCAGGAGTGCTTAACCCCTGCAAAGAAGCAATCTTATCTGCGTACCCAACAATCGTAGCCATAGCATTCAACACATCTTCTCTGTGTAAACCTTTAGGTACAAGATTCGGTGAATCTAAAAGAACTCTGAACTCATTTAAAGTTTCTTCTCTTCGTTCTCTGGATGTGCCAGTAGATATCACATGATTAAATACTGGATGCTGAGATTGGAAAGTCTGCATGAAAGCATCCCAGTTCTTATCTAAATCAACTGTTGAAACACCAGCGTTCTTATACTGGTTCTTTTGTCTTAAATATGTTTTCCTTCTCTTACTGTACTGAGAATAAGAAACATTAAAGTAAAGCTGTTCTAAGAACTGTTCAGGGCTTTGCAAAGTACGAAGACCCATATTGATCTGTCTCTGTTTCGCTTCCGCTACATACTCGTCATCTTCTACATCAAATTTTCTAGGCATGAAATATCCACTCGACATCTTAAATGATCTAGCAAATTCGTCATTATTAACTAACCAAACATTAGCGTCTTGTGTCGTTTCTAAAACAGCGAACGGAATCTTCTCATACGCTCCCTCTCGGAAAGGAGAGTATTCCATAGCGTTAAACTCTTCACCTGTTCTCGCTTCAATGTTATTAACCCAAGTAGGGTACGCTTCTTCATAAGGCATACCAAGCTCAAGCAACTCGTGGAACTCTGTGTTCCATTCCCAGTTCTCATCTAAAGTAAGATCAGCTAAATACCCTGTGCCTGTACCAAAGAACCATGTCATAGCTTGAAGTAACTGGTACTGTTTCGCCATAGCATCAACCTTCTCCAAGAAAGCCTCTTGAAACAAGTGAGGATTAGAAGCCGAAGCTATCTCAGCTTCATTTGGTATCTGGTCATTAAGAGCTAAAAACTTTAGTACATCTATCTTAGCTTTGTTACGTGCTTCCCCTGAAGGTCCATCAATCCCAGCTAAACCAAGTGTTCTTGTTAAAAGAGCAGGAGCTACAGAAGACCATGTGACTCTCCATAAAGATTCCGCTCTAGAAGAAACATCACTCACACCTTCGTAACGTCCACCAACAAGATGAGGTTCAAATACTTTCCTCAACTCAGGGTCACGACCTGAAAGGTAATTGATTGGAGCGGCGAGTAAAGGACCGAATCCCATGCGTCCCATTGTTTCCGTGTCATAACCCGGAATTACTTTAATGCTTGTAGCAAGCCCCATTGTTGGTCGAACAACAGAACCTAGCTCTCCACCGAAGACACTCTTAACGATTGGTGTGTTATCAGCTATAGAAAGCATTGCGTGTGTAGCGATTTCACTACCCGGAATGATGAGTTTCTTTTCTCCGAATTGGTCTTCTTGAACAAGACCGCTGTACACACCAGCGTTCATGGTTAGATGCAAGTTGCGTAGCATTAACGGATTGTGGTTAATGCTTCTTCCGACACGACGAAGGAAGTTATCTTCAGCGAACCAGAATGGAATCATTGTTCCTACCATCTGCTGGAACTGTGAGCGTATGCGATGGTCATCAATGTAAGCGCCTGTTAGAGTCATTGCTCGTCTTGTTGCTACATCTCTGTGTGTTTCAAATACGCGCTTTCTGTGGAGCATGTAAGTGAAGAAAGAGTCTTGTACGGATTCAACTTTTCTTGTGGAATTATTAAAATAAATTTTATTATCTATCCACTCATCACCCATTTTAACACGAGGTTTTTCTTCCATTAACTCTCGAACTCTTACCCAAGAACCCTCAGCTTTAGCATCTGTTATAGCTCCTATAAGAGCTTCCTTATCTTTATTTTCTATTGCTTCTGCGATAGCTGAAGCTGGGCTATCAGGATCAGCCATAGCCATCTGCCAATCGCCTTCAATGAAATCGTTAAGATCATCAACTATAAGCTGATCGAAGTCATCAATTTTTCCACCGATCGCTGATTGTAAGAACGAGTCAGCAGGAGCCTTTGAAGTAATAGCCTCACCATCTTTTGTGAAACCTTCAACAATATCAATTAATGGTTTGTCATAGTTTCGTACAACACCGTTAGTCTGATCGAAACCTAACATCAAGTAATGATGGAACAAAGGTTCCCTTACCATTGCACCAATAGCCGGATTAACTACACCATCAAACCAGTTACGCAGAACATTTTGCCATGCTCTACTTATAGAACCACCCATTTCATCTGTTACAGGAACCCAACCTAAAATATCTTTAGGAGCTTTCTCCCACCACCTACTATCACTAGCCGAACGCATTATGTTTTCAGAACTTATATCTTCTCTACGTAAAACCTCACGTATCCAAGGATGGAAGAACTCTTCCTTACCTGCACCTTTACGTGGAGCGCTTGACAAAAGATCTATCAATTCCATTTTCACCAACATGGCGTGTTGTTCAGCGGCGGCTCGTATACCATTCAAAGGAACTCTTTGCTCTTCAACAAGTTCAGCGTTAGCGAACCAATCTACAGCATCAGGATGAACTTCTGTTCCCTCTTCAAGAAGAATAAATCTACCTGACTTATCCTTATAAATTTTTAAAGTACCAACATTAGCATGTCCATCTACAATAGTTATAGGACTCAACCCACCGGATGGAGTAAGCAGATGCGCTCCTCCTACCCCGATCATAGTTTCATTAGCTAAACCATTCTTACCGAATTCTTTAGAACCAATAACACCTCTACCTGTAACCTTGCCAGTTAAACGATCTTGACCACCTTCAAAGCCGTAGAAGTCATTCCAATAATCACCAGACAAATCTTGAGCTAACGTATCATAACGTGTCGAACTCACAGCACCATTACGTCTAACCTGCACAGAAAACTCTGGGCGACTATCAACTGACATTCCTCTCTTATTGAAAAGAGATTCAGAGTTGACATGCAACTGCCCTATCATGCCAGTAGTAGCTAAATCTTCTACACCAAGAAGCTCCATTAAAGTATCAGTTATAGCAGTAGCTACCCTGTCATCAGCACTACCAACTATCACAGGGAAATGTTTACCTGCTTCTGTCCACTCTTCTATCAAAGCAACTTGCGAAGCTAACGAAACTCCAGTAGCCCTACCTGCCCCACGCATACTTCCCGGTTGTAACATGCGAGCGGCTTTAGTTGCTTCAGCAGGATCTATACCTAAGTTAGCTAACTTGACTGTGAGTATGTCCACGAAATCATTAAGGAATTCAGAACCAGTAAGACTCGAAGCATCAATAGCTTGAGCATAAGCAGGAGCAAGTTCAACAGGGATCATAGGCATATACAAACGTGTCATTCCCGGAGGGAGAGGCATGTCCATTTTGCCTACAACTGTTTGCCCTGCCGCTCCACGGTATGAAGACATGATGAACTGGTTGCCTTCTGGTGTTCCAACTAGGTAATTAATGTACGCTTTGTTTGCTCGTTCAATGATTTCATCAAAGTTATCTGACAGTTTACTTACATCTTGACCGCCAAGTAGGAACGATATCATGTTCCAATCTGCTCCAACTTCAACACCCTCTATAGTCGGATTCAACAATGCTTCCCACACCCATTGTTGCTCACCCGGAGTGGAAGCAATGAAAGCATCAACAGCTTCTATCCACTGAATGTCGCCTTGTTGCCCAATCAAATCCAAAGCGTCATTCAATATGCTTGTATCCTGTCTTTGCATCGCAGTTAAAACGATAGCTTCAGGGTTAGCGCCAATTAAATGTTCTAAAGTAGGATCTGCTCTAAGAAGTTCTTCAGCTACTTCTCGAAGGTTCTCTCTTGTCGCAACAGGAACATGATGCAAAATCTCTTCTAAGAATTTAACAGATGCTTGGTCGCCTTGAATAATGTTAAGTCGTTGTGCAACCGCGATTGATTTATCTAACCCGTGTACAGAGTTAGGTTCAAGATCCTTAACATATTTGAGTTGTACATTTTGAGGATCAATACCTAATTTGAGTAAATGATTTATCGGATTTCCTGCACCTGTTTGGCGTAGAGCCGCATCTAAAGTGTTCTTTTCAAAATTTAGATAGTTGTCATACCCACCAAGTACATCTTTCATAGTTGCATCAAGCATCGTCGGATGTGTGTATGCTTTATAAATAGCGTTAACTCGTTTGTCGTGGTCTTTATCTATTCTTCGACCAAGACGTTCAGCTAACTTATGTCGTGAAGGTAGACCCGGAATTGCTGAATACCATCTGTCTGTTAGTAGAGCGAACTCGTTAGCTTTCTTATTAGAAAATTCAAATAGTCTTTTAGATGTTTGCCCTAAGAAAGTTTTATCAACTCTTCCTTCTACATTTTCACGTATATCTTTAAAGATTTTTTCTTTCTGTGTGTCATCTAAAAATTTCCATTTAACACCATTCTTTTCGATTGATTCTTTAATCGCTTTAGTAGTAATGGCATAGTCACCAATCCCTGCCATTTCATTAAAGGATCTCCACAACCTAGAGAAAGGTCGCCAGAACAACGGCGCTCTTACTTCATCAGCTACCGTCGTACCGTCAGCAAGAACGTCATCGCCTTTCATCATTACACGACGACCGTACTGATCCCAAACAGGATGCATATCTACAGACTTACGCGCAAGCTTTGACTTAGCATAATTAGTTGGACCTTCACGCCACCACCATGTAGCAAGCTCCTCACCACCGTTACGAGCAACGTAACCTAAACGTAATAGAACTGCTGGTCGCCATGTACGAGCAAGAAACTTGTCGATAGTAGGAAGATGCAAACCCCAACCAAGTCTTCTATATGTAGACATGTACCTTGAGACAGCCGCCAATTCTCTGTAGTCAGGTATCACATTTGATTTAGCGAATTGAGCTAAATGTTCTTCTCCGGGAAACACAGCGGCTCTAACTCCAAGACCGTGGAAGCCAACCATATCGTCAGCTACCTGCCCGTATCTTTGCCCACCGTGTCTAACAAATTTTTCAATGAATTTAGTTACGTCTGCTCCACCCATAAGAAGAGCGCCTGACCTGCCAAGGAAATCTAAATAGAATTCTGTAGTAGCTCTCCACCTGTGAGCTTCACTACCCATAATGTAATCTGTAAGGTACTTATCAATCTGTGTTCGTGGCATGTCAGCCATGACTCCCATATCAATTAGTGCTTGGAATTCTTTTACACCAAGAGCAGGGTCAGTTAAATCAAGATGCTTTGCTTTAGGAACATACGTTGTTAGTTTCTCAGCGAACTTTGCTGGATGGTATGCCAATGCGTAACCAGATGACTTAGCGATAATTCCTGTTCTCGCCCACCAATCAAGCTCACCGTTTTGACTACCAGCAGGATGTATTTGCCCATTAAAATAATCTTCTTCCAGTCTTCTTCTAGCTGTATTGAAAACAGTTTTTGTTCTACCAAAAAGTTCTATAGGTTTCTGAACCATTGTAAGTTCACCGTCAACTTCTTTAAACATCCAACCGTTAGACTCGTAGTATTGAAGAAGGTCAGACATTTCGCTATCTTGTAAAACTCTGATAGGAGCATCAGCTTCAGCTAACTCTCTTGCTTTTTCTATCTTATTAAAATCACCTTCAGTTAAATTAAAGTCCTCATATGAGATAGGTAACTCTGCTTCAGGTTTAACTCTCGTGTCATCAAGGAGTCTCATCAAACCTGCTTCATCTATCTCAGAAGATAAAGTAATATCACCTTTTTTTATACCATCCCATATTTGGCGGTGAATGTAATTAGTTTGTTTAACTAGAAAGTTAGCTGACATACGAGCCATGTCAGCTTTCATCTCAGCGCCGGGACTATAAAAATCTTGTACATCTCTAATCCAACGTTTCCCTCGAACCCACTTCTCACCGAACCATCCCATAGAAGGAATCCACATTGCTTCAGGATCTACTTTGCCAAGCCCAGAAGCAAGCGCCTGCCAACCGCTTGTGCTTTCTAAAAACTCCCAGTAACCTTCATGGGTTTTAAGAGTAGGGAAGGATTTAAGACTTATTGTTTTGATATCCATAAGGTTGTCAGGATCATCTAAAGAATTCCAAACAGTCCAACCCTCGTCAGTAGCTACAAATTTATCGCCAGCTTCGTCAAGAGGGTTACTAAAGAATCCTCTTATGTCTGCTTCGCTTATCACCTCTCCTGTGAAATCATCAACAACTTCCCAGAAACCATCCTTGTTAATCTTTGATTGATCTACTACAAGATTCATTTGTCGGCGAACTATATGGTGCATCTTCATGTCTTCGATAACAGGTGACAATCCGGGAAGGTCACGAATAAGTTGACCCAAAGGATTTTTGAATTTAAGCTCTTCTGCTTTTACTGCGGCATCTCTATACTTTTCCCATTCAAGACCGTCTAATCCAGTTTGCTTTTGAAGTAAATCGTGTTTATCTAAATCATCGAATGCATCTGTGACACGATCAATGAACCTGTTATGTGCGCGAGCGCGCGCTCTTAATACATACGGATGAGTACCTACTCTAACTGCGGCGGCTTGCCACAAATCACGTAACGGGTTAGTAGGAGCGAACCCTCCAACTTCCATAGCGTCACGGGATTTCTTTGGTTGCATGATCCATTCAGCTATCTCATCTGTCGGATCAGATAGCTCTCCAGTAACAGTATTTTTAACTTTTAAGTCTTTAAACATTTGACCTTTAGTTAATTCTCCACCTACAAGTCTTTCTTCTGCTCGTACTGTCATAGCTATACGACGTTCAAGATCTATCAAACGATGCGTATACTGACCGCCTCTAATACCAGACTTGATTGCTTTATAAATCTTTGTATAAGCACCACCAGCCCACGTAGTAGGATCAAGAAGAATCTCTGTACCCAAAGCACCAACAGTTCCAACAATTTTTCCACCAATACTATTAGGTGAAACATCGTAAGGAGATATGTGATTAAACCCTCTGATAGAAGCATCAAACATAGTGAGCTTCCCTGACTCTAAAACTTTTATAGCATCAAGACTTTCCTGTGTATCTAAAGTTTTCTGCCATTGTCTGAACCTTTGACCAGCTACCTGTTCATCACCTGTCAAAGCAACGAACTTGTCAAACACTCCTTGTTGCCCTTCAGATAAGTACGCTCGCAGAAGATCAACCTGTGCTTTACCTACAAGATCTATAGCTTGATCTAAAGTTCCATGATAATAAGAATCGTTCTCACGTTTACTTTCATTCCAAGCGCCTCTCCAATCAGCAGGATTAACCATATGCCAATTATCGAAAGAACTTCCTCCACCATATTTCTGAGTTAGATAAGCACCTGTTCTACCAAGCCTCGTAGCGAAACGAGATGATTTCATTACCATCTCCCAAGTACCACTAGCGATTGCACCACCAACAAAACCAACAGCACGTACAGGAGCCATACCCCAAGCAACAGCTTTACCGAAATGCTCTTCAGGTAATAAAGGAATATCCCATGTCAGCATCCTTTTCCACAAAGCATCACGCTCATCATTAGGCAACTCATACCCTGCACCTGTAAGAAGTTGCTGTGTCTGATGTGGTAAACGATTAAACTCGCCTTCTTGTAATTGCTTAGGCATAGCTTCAAATCTGTCTTTCATCTGATTGAAAGAAGCTTGATCCCGCGCACCAAGAAACTCATCCAACATATCGTTATCAGACTTAGCGCTACCAGCTAACGCGACTAAACTATCTGGCGAGCTTTCTAAATACTCACCTGCTCCTGATCTAAGTAACAGTTGCATACGACGGCCATACCATTCATCTGCAAAAGATGTATCAGAATGTAATCGTCCAGTGGCTTTTCTATTGCCTGCCCGTTCAGCCATTAGCTAATTGTGCGGCGGCTTCACTTAATATTGGATCACCTGTCGCCGCCGCCCAAGTACTCAACAAAGCCGCTGATTCTTGTTTAGGTGTAGGGGCGTTTTCCACAGGAAGAGGTTTATTAGCCCACCCCTGACCGGGAGCAGTAAGCGGAGTTAGTTTTGGTTTAAATGCTTGAGCTTGCTCAATAGGTAAAGGACGGTTCATCACTTGAGGAGAAGCTGGAGGAGCATTATTAACTATAGGAGTTCCCGCCCCACTTAAATCTGGAGCGACTTCACCAGCTTGGAGGGGTATCCCACCCATATTAGGATTCATACTATCTGCTGTGGATTGAACAGTGCCGTAATCGCCACCGTGTTTTAACCCTACGTTTTGTTTTTTCCTTGGCATTAGATACCTGCCTGTAACGCACCCATTAATTGGGCGGCGGCTTCAGGAGAGAACTCTTGCCCACCAGCAGGAGGCGCTCCTTGTGGAGCCATACCTTCTGGACCAGCCGCTAAACCAGCTACTTGTTCTGGAGCCATAGCCATACCCTCTTCAGGTGCAGGTGCTATAGCCGCTTGCTCTTCACGAATCTCATTATCGGCTTTTTCGATCGCCTCAAAAATATCGAGTCCCTTCTTCCGATGTTTCTCAATCTTAGAGACATACACCACTGGCAACTGTCCTGACAATGCTTGTTGCTGTATCGCCGCCATAACTGCTTCTTCCAGTTGTTCTTCATCTACCCTACGTCCTTCAGCTTCAGCATCCTCAATGAATGGATGCTTAGTACGGAAAGTACGTAAGCTGATTCCTTTCATTGAAAGCAACTGACCTAATTGTATCGTAGTGCCTTGTATGTCTGCGCCGGGAATTGAGTAGGAAACAACATTATCATGTGTTTCAAAGTGTTCGTTTGGAGTGAACTCTACTTGTCCAAAATCTCCAGCGTAGCCAGTGAACATAGAGAACTGTTTGCTACCAAAGTAACCTTTGTAAGTAGCGAACAGACACTCATTTAGATGAGGAAGATGAGCCTCCATAATCTCTTGCATCTCTTGGATGCGCGGATCAAGCGCCGCGCCCATAAGGGAATCGATTCCTCTACCGGTACGGAGCGCTCCGTAAGTTTCTCCACCAATCTGGGGTACGGTTCCTGTTGAAATACGAGCATTTCTTTCCAATCTGTCGATGGCAATGTTTGTGCTCGGATCAGGAGTTGATCTTAATTCGCCAATAGCTTCAGCATCAAGGAGTACATTTACTTCCCCTTCACGACCGTCTTTCCATTCACCTCCGACGATCATGGGTACCTGACCCGATCGTCCTATTATATACCTATCAGGAAAGATTGCTTTTTCTTGTGCAAGTATTTCCAATGCCATCATTTTTGACATAAGATCCACAATTCCTACAACATTAGAAACAGAGGAAGCTATCTTGTCCAACGAAACACGACCCGGAGTTATAACACAAGGCATACCAGATTTGTTAGGCGCACGAGATAGTTCTATTTGCGTACTATGATATGGGTAGGTTTGATTATAATGATTATAACGTGGTCCCATTATTCCAATAACAAT
>FUWD013021611.1_pt1 | contig 17953 bp, 14 predicted proteins | sample 1063281 | NCBI WGS metagenome assembly FUWD01 (sample SAMEA79048168, study PRJEB19326) | metagenome | biome: marine | reverse complement strand
GAATATTCATTCCATCTTCCGCAAATTATAAGTTAACCATTCTAATCATTAAGCCGTCGTGTATTGTTTTGTGAGCTGCAACACAAATTTTGAGTTTTTTGCTTTTTCGATAAATATGAAAGCAATTGAATAGGGTTTTTTACGTTTAAAGGAACGCAGAAAGCTTTTTACAACTTATGATAAAGTACATTTTTATAATAGTCGCCATTGTGTTGTCATCTCATCTCCTCCTGGCTCAGGATAAATTTACCATTAGTGGTCATGTAAAAGATGCCTCTTCGGGTGAAGAACTTATTGGAGCAACCATTTATATCGAAGAGCTGAAAAGTGGTGGCACTACCAATGTATATGGTTTTTATTCATTAACCATCCCTAAAGGAAGTTACCATATTAGATTTAGCTATATAGGTTTTGAATCTATTGTTATTCCCATTGATCTCATTAATAATCAAATTCATGATATTGAATTGAAGGTTTTCGAATCCACATTAAATGAAGTAGAAATTAAAGGCCAGGCTGATGACGAGAATATAAGATCTGCTGAAATGGGCGTTGTTAAAATGGATATCAAAGAAATTAATAAGATACCTGTGCTATTTGGCGAACAGGACATAATTAAAACCCTCACACTTATGCCCGGTGTAAGTAGTGGGGGAGAGGGAAAAGGAGGTTTCTATGTTCGTGGAGGAAATACCGATCAAAATCTAATTTTATTAGATGAAGCACCGGTATATAACGCCAACCATCTTATGGGGTTCTTTTCTGTATTCAATTCTGATGCATTAAAAGATATTAAGCTTTACAAAGCAGGTATTCCGGCACAATTTGGTGGCAGACTATCATCGGTACTTGATGTACATATGAAGGAAGGAAACTTAAAAAAATACACTGTATCGGGCGGAATTGGATTAATTTCTTCAAGGTTAACTGTTGAGGGACCCATTGTAAAAGATGAGGGGTCGTTTATAATTTCAGGTCGTAGAACCTATGCTGATTTATTACTTGGTGCAGTTGATAAAGACTATCGTGAAATGAATCTTTTCTTTTATGACTTGAATGCAAAAGCAAACTATAAGATTGGAGAGAAAGATAGGGTTTTTATATCTGGTTATTTTGGACGAGATAAGCTAGGTACTGAAAATTTTGGGTTTAACTGGGGTAATGCCACAGGTACGCTACGCTGGAATCATGTTTTCAATAACCGGTTATTTTCGAACACATCTGTAATATACAGCAGCTATGATTATGAAATTCAGGTTAATCAAAACAACACCGATTTTACAATAAAATCAGGAATTAATGATTCACACATTAAACAGGATTTTACCTTTTTTGCCAACACAAATAACACTTTAAAATTTGGCTTTGATGTAATTTACCATACTTTCATGCCCGGCGAACTAACATCCAGAGGTGAAACAGAATTAAACAATATCATTATCGATAAAAAATACGCCTTTGAAAGTGGTATTTATGTATCTAACGAACAAAAATTTGGGTCACGCATAATGCTTGAATATGGTATAAGATTAACGATGTTTAACAATGTTGGTCCTGGTGATGTATACCAATACGATATTGATGGCAACATTATTAACCAGGAGGAATATTCAAATATGGAATTAATCCAAACTTACGTGGAACCCGAACCAAGATTCTCAATGAGTTATATGCTTAATGAACAAAGTTCAGTTAAAGGTTCTTATCAGCGAAACGCACAATATATTCATCTGTTATCAGCTTCCACATCTGATAATCCAACAGATGTGTGGATGCCCAGCAGCTCACTTATAGTACCCGAAAAAGCAAATCAGTATTCTGTTGGATATTTCCGAAACTTCCTGAATAATACATTTGAGTCTTCGGTTGAATTATATTATAAAGATATGTATGATCTTGTGGATTACAAAGATGGTGCTGATGTACTCCTAAATGAGCATGTGGAAGCCGACCTTGCTTTTGGTATAGGGAGATCTTATGGAATTGAGCTTCTATTAAAAAAAGCGACTTGGAAGATTTACAGGATGGGTTGGATATACTCTATCAAAAACAGAACACAAATTTAATGAAATCAACAGTGGTAATTGGTTTTCAGCGCGTCAGGACAGGACCAATGATGTTTCTATTGTTGGAATGTTTGAGATAAGCAATAAAATATCAGTTTCAGCTACTTGGATCTACTATACAGGTGATGCTGTAACTATGCCCAGCGGACAATATATTATCGATGGAAATATAATTCCATACTATACTGAACGAAACGGTTATCGAATGCCAAATTATCATCGTCTTGATGTGGGATTAACACTTAAAGGTAAACAAACCAGTAAGTTTAAATCCAGCTGGAATTTCTCATTATACAATGCCTATGCTCGTCAGAATGCCTACTCTATTTCTTTTGAGGAAAGTGAAACAGTTCCTGGCACAATGCAGGCTGTTCAATTCTCACTATTTTCAATCGTTCCTTCCGTAACCTGGAATTTTAATTTTAGACCAATGCAGAAATCAAATAAATACATCTTTCTATTAGCTGTTATTAGCAGTTCTATTTTGATGTCGTGTGAAAAAGTAATTGATCTGGATTTAAACTCTGCTGAACCAAGGATTGTAATTGAAGGAAACATAACATCTGAACCATCTCCATCTTTAGTATTATTAAGCAGTTCCGGCGATTATTATACTGCTCAGGGGATCGAACCAATATCCGGTGCAGATATTACTATTACTGATGAATTGGGGCATTCAGATACTCTTATTGAATATGAAGCCGGAATATATTACACAAGCACAATAATTGGTGAAGCTAACAGGACATATACCATGGTTGTTAACCATAACGGAAATGAATATTCAGGTACAGAAACGCTCCCCGAAAAGGTGCTAATTGATTCGCTCAGTTATGAGAAAATGGAGTTTGGAGGACCTGGGGGAGGATCAGGGGATGAAGAAAAAGAATACTATATTATTTACTGTTCATTTTCTGACCCTATTGAAACTATCGATTACTACCGTTTTGAAATATTAATTAATGGTCTGCCTGCAGAAGGATACCGAAGCTATTACTATCTTGCCAGCGATCAGCTTTTTAATGGACAAATATTACAATATCCAATAAGGTGGGTAGAAGCACAACCCGGAGATACTGTTAATATTAGCCTCCAAACTATAGGGTTCAATACCTACGAATATTTCAGAACATTAAACGATGCATTAAGTGGTGGCGGCATGGGTAGTACTCCATACAACCCTATTTCCAACCTTAGTAATAATGCCCTTGGCTATTTTGGCGCATATACCGCAGATAACAGAAATATAATTTTGAAATATTGACAATCTGATTTGAAATATTGGAGTATTAGAGGAAGGGAGTAATAGAAGAAAACAACTAGTGTAAAGACCCAATACTCCATAACTCCCTACTCCAACTCAATATTATTTCGAACGCATTGATATTCCGTGTGCAGAGGTTTCTGTTATTATATAGGTATCAGGTTAGTAAAATATTTTTTATACCTTTGACAAACAAGTTTTAAGAAGTTTTTTTCTTAACAAACTAATGATGAAATCAATTTTGGTCATAGTTTTTTTGATACTTTTTATTTTTGCGAGAGCTCAACACGAAAATACAAATGCTATTATTGATTTTTCCGTTGATAACGATATTGTTTTTCATAGAGACAGGTATTATTCAAGTGGGATTACTATAAAAGTATATACACCATGGATGATTAAATCACCTATCAACAAAATTCTACTACCTAGCAATGATAATGAAATCACTTATTATGCATTAAGTGTAACGCATCGCATGTACACACCCGAACGCACATTAACACCTGATATTCAGTTAACAGATCACCCATATGCTAGCTATTTATTATTTGGTAATAACAAAGTGTCGTTTAACTACAAGAAACGAATTAAAAAAAGTTCAGGTATTGAATTAGGGATAATCGGATCGTTTGCAGGGGGTGAATTTATTCAGAACCAAATACACGAAAACACATCTATTGCAATACCCTCTGAAGGTTGGCACAATCAAATACAAAATGATATTTGCTTACAATACAATGCAATAATCGAAAAGGGATTGGTTAATTTACCTTGGCTGGAACTAAATGGATTTGTTAGCGGCACCCTTGGAGTACCTCATACCGAAGCAAATTTTGGAGGCTATCTAAGATTAGGATATTTTAGAGACTATTTTAAAGGATTTGCTGTTGATATTTCTGATGATTGGGAGGCATGGTTATTCTGCAGCGGTTCTATATATTTAGTTAATTATAATGCATCACTACAAGGAGGTACTTATAACCAAAATAATGTTCACACTATTAGTTTTATAAATAACTCCTTATATCATGCTATATTTGGCGCAGTTATTAAATTTAATAAATTTAGTGTTGAATACGGAATGGAAGTACGCTCACCTGAATTTAATTTAGCTTACTGGCATCGGTGGGGACATCTAAATGTTTCATTTGCATTTTAGAATGGGAAAAAGCATTTCAAAACAAAATTAATCCATGCAATAGTATATCTAAATAATCTTAAAGATATTTGCAGAATTCTATGTAATACCAATTATTTATTAGAATGAGCCATATAAAACAAAATATTTTTCTGCTTATCGATTTAAAATATTTGTTGCATAGCCATAGCTCGGAAGAAATATTTTAAGACTTATTTTGGTGACTAATTAGTATAAATAAAAACACTAGAAATAATGAAAGAAATATGAAAAAAAAGAGAAGCCAACCTGAGAAGAAACAAAGAGATCAGGACAGAAAACCACATAGAAGCACTTCAATAATACCGGAGAAACCTAAATCCAATCAGCCAAATACAAAAAGGCTAAATAAATATATAGCCGATGCCGGAATATGCTCACGACGTGAAGCCGATAAACTTATCGAAAAGGGGGAAATATATTTAAATGGGAAAGTAATTACTGAACTTGGCACAAAAGTAAATCCAGAAGATGAAGTTAAATATATGGGCAAAATACTGCGTAGCGAAAAGCTAAAGTATTTATTACTTAATAAACCCAAAGGATTTATCACAACTTCAGATGATCCTCAAAATAGGCGAACTGTGATGAATTTAGTTGAAAAAGCGTGCTCTGAAAGAATTTATTCAGTTGGAAGACTCGATCGTAACACAACCGGTTTATTATTATTTACAAATGATGGCGAACTAACTACACGCTTAACTCATCCAAAACATGGTGTAAAAAAACTCTACCATGTTGTTCTTGATAAACCCCTTTTGAAAAATGATTTGATAAAAATAATAGATGGGGTTGAGCTAGAAGATGGTACAATTAAGCCTGATAAAATAAACTGGGTGACTGATGAAATGGATAAAAGACATGTTGGAATAGAATTACATTCTGGTAAAAACAGAATTGTAAGACGAATATTTGAAAAAGTTGGTTACGAAGTTGTTCGACTTGATCGGGTTATTTTGCAGGTTTAACAAAAAGATCTGCCCAGAGGCAAATGGAGGTTTCTGAAAGAGAAGGAAGTAAATATACTGAAAATGATTTGATTGAGTTGGAAAACGAGAGTTTGAAAACGGTCAACGTTATTTAGGCATTGACATTTCCCACCTTCAAACTCCCAACTTATGACTTCTGACTTCCGACAATTCTAACTTCCAACTCAAAATTTTTTATACCTTTGATGTCTAACTTTAAAATTTCTGCTATGGAAAATGAAATGCACGATTTTGATGGTCTTGGTTCAGGATCATGGTTATTTATTGTTTTTATTATTATTTTCTACATTTACGTATACTGGCGTATTTTTGAAAAAGCCGGAAAACCGGGTTGGGCAGCAATTATACCTATCTACAATACAATAATATTATTAGAGATTGTAGGAAAACCCTGGTGGTGGCTACTTCTGTTTTTAATTCCAGGTGTAAATATAATTTTTGCTATTTGGATGACAAACCTCCTTTCGATAAGTTTTGGAAAGGGAGTAGGCTTTACAATTGGGCTATTATTATTAAATTTTATTTTTTACCCTATTCTTGCATTTAGCAATGCAGAATATAAAGGACCTGCTGGTATTCAGGCATAAGTTGTTATTAAAAGATAATAGCGCTTAAAGGTCTTTATTTAAAATAGGCTAAGGTTTAGAACTGATTAAAACCTATAATTATTCTAAACCTGCTTCTAAACACAAATTACATTCTAAATAACAATGAAACAGAAAGTTAAAGATCTGCTCCATATATTAGTAATTTATATTATTGCACTATTTGCTGCAATGCTAACATTAAAATACGCTCTCATTACAAATATATTGTGGAAAACAGCTTTGGCAGATTTAGTAGCTACAGTAATAATCTTTTTATTTAGCTTTAAGTATAAAAATTCAAGTATCTACGACCCATATTGGAGTGCGGCACCAATTTTTATTGGTATATATTGGCTCTTTAACTCGGGACAAATTGATTTTTATTACAAAATAATGTGGGTAATAATTGTGATTTGGGGTACTCGTTTAACTTGGAACTGGATATTGAAATGGGATGGAATGGAAGATGAAGACTGGCGATATGTTAACATTAAAAAAAGAACAGGCAAATTTTATTGGCCTACTAGCTTTATGGCAATTCACTTGTTACCAACTACATTAGTGTTCTTAGGATTAACACCTGTTTTTTATGCATTTAACTCTTCAGTTACTTCTCCAAATTCATGGTTAACTGTAATTGCTGTAGTTTTTACAATGGGAGGAATATATCTTGAAAAAACCGCAGATGATACATTAAGAAGACATATTAAAGCAGGAAACAGTAAAACCGAAAAATTACAACGCGGAGTTTGGACAATAATAAAATATCCGAATTATGCAGGTGAAATTTTATTTTGGTGGGGATTGTATTTTATGTCTATTGCCATTGATATTTCGTTATGGTGGACAATATTTGGCCCAATCTCAATCAATTTACTTTTTGTTTTTGTCAGTATCCCAATGATGAGAAAAAGACTAGCCCATAAAACTTATTAATGTGAATTTGAGGTAATAATTTGTACTTGCATTCATAAAAATGGAGTGATAGAGTAGTGGAATTTTATAGTTGATCAATACTCCACACCTCCAATACTCCAAAGTAATATTGTTTTAACGCGCTGATTTATAGTTTAATCGAACTCAGATACAATATTCCTATAACTCCTGTGCCTGTATTGCTGTAATAACGACTGTATTTACGATATCGGCTACTAAACAACCGCGGCTTAAATCATTAACAGGCTTATTCAAACCTTGTAATACAGGCCCAATTGCTACTGCATTAGCTGATCGCTGAACTGCTTTATAGGTATTATTTCCGGTATTCAGATCGGGGAAAATAAATATTGTAGCTTTCCCGGCAACTTTACTATCAGGCATTTTTGTTTTTGCTACTGATGCATCAATTGCTGCATCATACTGTATAGGTCCTTCCGTTTTTAAATCAGGACGACGCAGCCTGACTATTTCTGTAGCCTCTCTCACTTTTTCCACCTCCTTACCTTTACCAGAACTCCCGGTTGAATAAGAGAGCATAGCAATTCTGGGCTCAATACCAAACATAGCAGCTGTTTCAGATGAACTAATGGCAATGTCAGCAAGTTGCTCAGCATTGGGGTTTGGATTAACAGCACAATCACCATAAACCAGCACCCTGTCTTCAAGACACATAAAAAATGAACTAGACACAATTGAAATACCTGGTTTTGTTTTAATAAATTCAAATGCAGGCCTAATAGTATGCTGAGTTGTATGAGCAGCTCCCGAAACCATTCCATCAGCATGCCCCTTATGTACCATCATAGTACCAAAATAACTAACATCATACATGGTTTCTGTAGCTATTTCCTTTGTTATGCCCTTATGCTTTCGCAGTTGGTAATATTCAGAAGAGTATTCTCCAATAAGGTCATTATCATACGGATCAATTACAAATGCTCCTTTCAAGCTAATGTGTAATATATCTGCTCTTTTAAATATTTCATCTTCGTTTCCAAGCAATGTAATATCAACTACATTTCTTTTAATAATATGCTTGCTGCACGTAATACCCTGTCATCATTTCCTTCGGGCAATACAATATGTTTTCGATTTTGTTTAGCCCTGTTAAAAAGCTCATATTCAAACATTAAAGGTGTAACAACATTAGATTTTGCTATGGCAATCTTTTTAGCTAATTCTTCAGTATTAACATACTTTTCAAAAAGGCCAAGAGCTGTAGCAAGTCGTTGCTCATTTTGAGGCAATAGTATTGGTCTTACATTATTTATATTAGCTGCAGCAACAAATGTATCCGACTCAACGGAGAGTATAGCAACAGGTAATTTTTTCAATCCATATATTAGTTCCTTAAATTGGTCCTGAGGTTTTACACATGTAAGTAATATACCTGCAATTTTAGGAAAATTATCACTTAACAATGTTAATGTTAATCCCATTAGCACATCAAGTCTATCACCGGGAACTATTACTAATGTACCTGCACTTACTTTCTGCAATACATTCTCAATATTCATAGCTCCTATCTTAAAATCTCCAACATCATAGCTAAGGCTATCCTCATCACCGTAAAACTGCTTTGCATTAATTGCATCCTTAATCTGACGCATTGTTAATTTCTGCAAAAAAGGGTCATTTGGAATTGTAAAACTTATCTCATTATCAGGCATAAGGTTACCCAACAATTGCTTAACCTCATTAACATCTTCTTTATGAACTCTGTTAACAATTGTGCCGATTTGCAAGCATTTTTCTCGTGCAAGAGTATCTCTGAGTATTTGAATCGAAACCGCAACCTCTGAAATATCCTTTTTATAACCACTTACAACCGCAATAATCGGACATCCAAGATTATTTGCAACTCTCAAATTAAAATCAAATTCATATGTACTTAAATGGCCTCTATAATCACTACCTTCAACTAAAATAAAATCACATTCTGCTTCAAGCATCATATATTTATTAAGAATAGTAGTTTGTATACCTTCAGTATCCCCAATCCTATGAAAATTATTCATCTCACTGCTTGTTAACCCGTACATTGATTCATAATTAAAAGCAAGATTATAGTGCGATGAAATTAGCCGAATGTGATTGTCCACAACTTCACTAGAGCCTACTATTGGTCGGAAGAAGCCTATTTTTTTAATGTGCCTCGATAGAAAATCCATTATACCCAGTATTATCATCGATTTACCAGCATCGGCTTCAGCAGCTGCTATGTATAGATTTTTTGACATTGATTAATCAAGTTATAATATTTATGTTTGAAACGGCAAAAATACTACTTTTGAAATCTTCAAACTACAACCATGGGAAAAAACTACAGATTAATCGAGGTTACAGATAAAAGAACGATCAAGGAGTTTCTTGATTTTCCAGCAACTCTTTATAAAAACGATAAAAATTGGATAAGGCCATTGGATGAAGATATTGAAAAGGTATTTAACCCAAAAAGAATAAGTTGCTTAGAAGAGGAAATGCTATTAGATGGATACTTAAAAACGAAACTAACAATATAGTAGGAAGAATTGCAGCTTTTTATAATGAACAAAATATCAAAAAATATGATCAACCAACAGGAGGTTGCGGCTTCTTTGATTGTATTAATGATAAATTAGCTGCGAAAAGTCTTTTTGATGCATCAAAAATTTGGCTCGAGAATTATAAAATTGAAGCCATGGATGGGCCTATAAATTTTGGCTCCCGCGAAATTTTTTGGGGTTGCCTTTCAGAAGGTTTCTTTGAGCCAGTCTATAAAATGCCATATAATCACAAATATTATAATGAACTTTTTGAGAGTTATGGCTTCAAAATTTTTTTTAATCAGCTTACATTTTATTCCCCTCTTGTTCAAGGAAACCTTGACCCTGCTATAACAGCAAAAGCTAAAGAAATCAGAAAAGATCCAACCATAAAATTTGAGTTTCATAACAAAAAGAATCCATCAAGAACAGCTAGTAATTTCATGGAGGTTTTTAATGAAGCATGGGCAAAATTTCCTGGTGTAAAACCTATTACCCTTGCTCAGGCTTCTGCGCTTTTCAAGTCAATGAAACAAATTATTGACCCTAAACTTATAATATTTGCATTTCATAATAATAAACCAATTGCTTTCTTCATAATGATTCCTGATTTGAACCAGATAATTAAAAATTTTGGAGGAAATTTTAACCTGGTAAATAAAATGAAACTACTATTTGATTTAAAGATTAGAAAGGTATGTACCAGAGCGATAGGATTGATATTTGGTGTGATTCCTGAATTTCAAGGCAAAGGTGTTGCCGAAGGTATGATAGTATATTTTGAAGATGAAATTGCCCATGGTGTTAACTACACTGATCTAGAAATGAACTGGATAGGAGACTTTAATCCAAGGATGATTAAACTTGTAAAACAAATTGGCGGAAAAGTTAAGAAAAAACATATAACATATAGATATCTATTTGATAGAACAAAGGAGTTCGAACGGGCAAAAATATTGTGAGAAATTTTGGTACTTTTGTTTTACAATAAACTATTACTCTAATAAATTAAGCATCTATGAATAAGTCAAAAACTTTTTTGAGAAATTACAGCATTATTATGCTTATATTGCTAATATTTAGCTCTTGTAGCGAAAAGAATAAGCAAGCTCCTCCTCCACCTGAAATACCGGTTGTTGAAGTAATTCAAAAAGATGTGCCAATTTATCAGGATTTTGTAGGACAAGTATACGGTCAATACGACATTCCAATACGCGCAAGAGTAAGTGGTTTTTTAGATGCAATTCATTTTGACGAAGGCAGGTGGGTTAAAAAAGGGCAACTGCTTTATACTGTAGATCCCGACCCATTGGAAGCTGAAGTAGCTGTTGAAATGAGTAATCTTGCTGAAGCAAAAACAGAACTTGCAAAAGCTGAGAGCGATTTGGGAAGGATAAAACCTCTTGCCAAAATTAATGCCGTTAGCAAAAGTGACCTCGATGCAGCACAGGCACAATATGATGCAGCCGTTGCTAATGTTCAGGCAGTAGAATCAAGTGTTAGGATTGCAAATATAAACTTAAGCTATTCATGGATTAAATCTCCAATTACTGGATTAATTGGGAAAACTGAAGCTAAAGTTGGCGAGTTTGTAGGTCAGGACCCAAACCCGGTTATATTAAACACGGTTTCAACCATTGATACTGTCCATGTTGAATTCTACCTTGTTGAATCGGATTATTTGGGAATTGCGCGTAATTTTATTGCAAGTGTAAAAGAAGAAAAAGATGCTAACTATATTAAAGAAGAAAATAAAAAGGCCAGCTAAAATTAATATTATCAGATGGTTCTACTTTTAAGTATGAAGGTAAAGTTAAGTTTGTTGATAGGGAAGTTAATCCTGAAACAGGATCACTGCTTATACAAACATCTTTCCCAAACCCGGATGAATTGCTGCGCCCCGGTCAATATGCGAAAGTAAGAGCTAGAATGAGTGTAATAAAAAATGCTCTGATCATTCCTCAGCGTTGTATTATGGAGTTGCAAGGCACACACTCGGTTTTTGTCGTTTCAGATAGTAATAAAGTTGAAAATCGTCAAATTGTTACAGGATATAAATACCATGATTACCGTATAGTAGAAAGCGGACTTAAAGCAAATGATAAAGTTGTTATTGACGCTATTCAGAAGGTAGGTTCCGGCATGGCAGTAGTTCCTAAGATAACTAAATTTGAAAGTAAAGCAACCAAACAATAAAATAAATAAATATGTCTGAAAATAAAGGTAATTTTTTCGTACAAAGGCCTATTGTTGCAATGGTGATAGCCATTGTTATAATTATTGTTGGGCTTGTAATGGTAATAGGGTTACCCATTGAGCAGTATCCAGATCTGACACCGCCGGTTGTTCAGGTAAGAGCTACTTATACGGGTGCTAACGCAATTACTGTTGAGGAATCGGTTGCAACCCCGCTAGAACAACAGATCAACGGAGTTGATAATATGATTTATATGAAATCAACAAATGCTAACGATGGATCAATGTCAATTGATATTTCGTTTGTAGTTGGTACCGACCCGGATATGAATACAGTACTATCGCAAAACCGTGTTAGTGCAGCTTCAGCAAAACTTCCCTCCGATGTTACAAAGTTTGGCGTTACTACCGAAAAATCGCTACCTAATATCTTAATGTTGGTTACACTTACCTCTGATGGTAGATATGACCAAAATTTTCTGGGTAACTATGCAATTATAAACATAAAGGATCAGCTATCACGAATTAAAGGAGTGGGTAGAGTTAATATACTTGGAGCTTCCGATTACTCAATGCGTATTTGGGTTAAACCCGATAGGCTTGCGCAAATGGGGATAACTGTATCAGAAATCCAAAATGCCATAAATCAGCAGAATGTTGTTGTCCCGGGCGGAAAATTCGGTGCGGAACCAGCACCTCCGGGTACTGAGTTTACCTATACAGTACGACTACCCGAAAGATTTAGTTCACCCGAAGCATTCGGCGAAATTGTTATTAGAACTACTCCGGAAGGTTCACAAGTAAAACTAAAAGATATTGCCACTATTGATCTTGGCGTTGAATCATACAATGCTATTACAAGACTAAATGAGGAAACATGTTCCGTTATTGCATTGTACCAAGCTCCGGGATCCAACGCTGTTGATCTTGCAAAACAGGTAATTACAGAAATGGAAGTGCTGAAAAAGAAATTCCCCGAAAGTATTAAGTATGAAGTTTCGTTAGATGCAACACTACCTATCACAGCAGGAATAAAAGACATTGTAGTTACATTGCTTATTGCCGTATTTCTTGTTATACTCGTTGTTTTTATTTTTATTCAGGACTGGAGAGCTACTCTTATACCTACAGTTGCAATTCCCGTATCGTTAATTGGGGCGTTTATTTTCTTTCCTGTAATTGGATTTACAATAAATGTGCTTTCATTACTTGGATTAGTGCTTGCCATTGGAATAGTTGTAGATGATGCAATTGTGGTGGTGGAAGCAGTACAGGTTAATATAGCAAAAGGAATGAACTCAAAGCAAGCAACTATTGAGGCTATGCGAAAAGTTACAGCTCCTATTATTGCAACTACTCTTGTTCTTATTGCAGTATTTATACCCGTTGCAGGTATGGCAGGTATTACCGGTCGTTTATACCAGCAATTTGCTCTAACAATAGTTGTTTCGGTTATTGTATCATCAATAAATGCAATCTCGTTAAGTCCTGCATTATCATCAATTTTACTTAAAGAACCTACTACTTATGGTGGCTTATTAGGCAAGTTTTTCGGTGTATTTAATAAATATATGGGGAAAACTACTGATGCCTACATGAGCTTCACGGCAATTGTTGCCCGTAAATTAAAACGCAGTGTGATTTTTATTGTTATCATTTCCATTGCTGCTGGTATTTTTGGAACCATGGTACCGGGAGGGTTCATCCCTGAAGAAGACATGGGTTATTTCTTTATTAATATGCAACTTCCTGATGCTGCATCTCTCCAGCGATCTGATGAAATCACTACTGAGATTGAGGATCTCTTAATGGATATCCCTGAGGTAGAATTTGTAACAGCTGTTACCGGATATAGCATGTTATCAGGTGCTATGTCATCAAATACTGCGTTTGTTTTTGTTACACTAGTACCTTGGGATGAAAGAGATGTTACTGTTAAAGATGTAATAAAAAAACTTAATCCAATATTGTTTAATAAAATTCTTGGGGCACAGGTTTTTGCATTTGGCCCACCAGCATTACCAGGACTTGGTAATGGATCTGGATTTAGCATAATGATTCAAGATAAAGGAGGTAATACACCTGACTACCTTGCAGAAAATACAACCAAATTTATTAATGAGGTAAATAGCCGACCTGAAGTATCAAATGCTTTTACTACTTTTCAGGCAAATGTACCCCAACGGTATATGGATGTTGATAAAGAAAAGGCTCTTAAACTTGGGGTTCCTCTTGATGAATTGTATAATACAATAGGTGCTTTCATGGGTGGATCATATGTAAATGATTTTACACGTTTTGGCCGCTTATACAAAACGTACATTCAAGCTGAACCACAATATAGAGTTGATAAGGAACAAATCGGCAATTTCTTTTTAGAAAATAACAAAGGTGAAATGGTTCCATTGGCAACTCTGGTAACTGTAAGAGATATATCAGGGCCTGATTTTACAAATAGGTTTAATTTATTCCGAGCCGTTGAAGTTACAGGAAACCCCGGAGATGGCTACACATCTGCACAAGCAATGGCAACTCTGGAAGAAGTTGCTAATGAGGTATTACCTGATGATATGGGTTATGCATGGAACGCAATGTCGTATCAGGAAAATAAAGCCTCGGGCTCATTAATAATGATACTAACATTTTCATTAATCTTTGTCTTCCTTATTCTATCAGCACAATATGAAAGTTGGTCGCTGCCAATTAGTATTTTGATGGGAACACCATTTGCAATATTTGGTGCAATATTTGCATTATGGGTAGCAAGGCTTTTCAGTCCTACTTTTGAAAACAATATTTTCGCACAAATTTCATTCGTAATGCTTGTGGGAATGGCTGCAAAAAATGCAATTCTGATTGTTGAATTTGCAAATGATGAGTTTAAAACAGGCAAAGACCTATTTACATCTGCCATAAGCGCAGCCAGATCAAGATTCCGCCCTATATTAATGACAGCCTTCTCATTTATTTTTGGTGTTTTTCCTCTTGTTATAGCAACAGGTTCAGGAGCCGAATCGCGCAAAGTAATGGGAATGGCACTATTGGGAGGTATGTCGGTAGCAACCTTTTTAGGAGTGTTTATGTATCCAATGCTATTCGTGTTAATAGGTAAAATAGCAGGGTATGAAAAAAGAAGAGATAAAATGAAAAAGGCTGAATTAGTTAAGGCTGAATTAGTTGAAGATAACAACAAAAATGATTAAGCGATGAAAAAATACTAATATTATTCATTCTTGGGACAATCATTTATTTATCAGGATGTAAATTAGGCCCTGATTTTCAGAAGCCAGATTATAATAGTCCTGAAACATTTAGATTTGATTCAACGGCTACAGATACAGTTGTTAATTTATATTGGTGGAAATTATTTGATGACCCAGTACTTGACACATTAATTGCAACCGCCCTTCGCGAAAATAAAGATGTGCTTGTAGCAGCTGCCAGAATTGAATCGGCAAGAGCTAACATAGGATACACAAATGCCGACCAGTGGCCAACACTAAATTACAACGCTGGAGCAGGAAGTGGTAATTATGCTGGTGTTAAACAATCTTCATCAACCAATAATTTCTTCGCCTACCCTGAATTGTCGTGGGAAATTGGCTTTTGGGGTAAATATCGACGATTAAATGAAGTTTCACAAGCTGATTTGCTAGCAAGTGAGTATGGTATGCGTACAATACAAATGAGCTTAATATCAAGTGTTGCCAGCACCTATTTCGAGTTGCTAAGTAACAAAGCAAAAATGCTTATTTCTGAAAACACACTTGCCTCACGCGACAGTGGTTTATTAATTATTGAAGAAAGATATCATTGGGGAGTAGTTGCTGAAATTGATTTGAATCAATCCCAAGTACAACGAGCAATTTCTGCGGCGGCGGTTCCCCAATACAGAAGAGCCATTGCTCAAACAGAGAGCTCCCTAAATATTCTTCTTGGAAATAATCCAGAAGCAATTGCAACAACTTCAAAACTTATTAATATGGCATTCCCCCCGGATATTCCTACAGGATTGCCATCACAATTACTGGAACGTCGCCCTGATATCAAGCAGGCTGAGTTTTTATTACAAGCTCAAAATGCTCAAATAGGAGTTGCAGAAGCAATGCGTTGGCCTTCGCTAAGTTTAACAGGATTACTTGGAGTTGCTTCAACTGACCTTTCCAGCCTAACAACAGGAGGTTTAGCGTGGTCGGCAAGTGCTAGTTTACTAGGGCCTCTTTTTGAATTTGGTAAGAATAAAAAACGTGCTGAAATGGCTAGATTTGAAACCAAAGCTTTACTATATGATTATGAAAGTTCTGTTTTGCAGGCATTCAAAGAGGTTGAAGATGCCTTAATTAGCATTGAAACATTGAGAGAAGAGCTGGTGGCACAGCAAATGCGATATAAGGCTGCTACAAATGCTGAAATGCTTTCAGATAAAAGGTATTTACTTGGTGAAACTTCTTATCTTGAAGTACTTGACTCACAACGACAGTCATTTAATGCTCAACTAGACTTTACCCAAACTCGATTGAATTTATTGACTACTTATATTGAGCTTTACAAAGCACTTGGAGGTGGTTGGTTATCACCAGATGAAGAACAAGCAGCAACAGATGCTGCAGATGCAGCAGCTCAGCAAAAATAATAGCTTATTATGAAACAATTTATAATACTTGTTCTGGTTACTATCAGTCTGACGGGTTATGCCCAGTTTGATAAATTTTTCCACGACAAAACTCTTCGAATGGATTATTACCATAGTGGTAATTCAGATAGTGAGACTTACTATTTTAATGAGCTGATAGAGGAGCCATATTGGGGCGGTTCAAAGGTTAACCTTGTTGATACTTTTGAATATGGAAAGTACTACATGAAAGTTTTTAATAGTTCCAACGATTCGCTACTTTATTCAAGAGGTTATTCATCTTTGTTTGGTGAATGGCAAACAACCAATGAAGCCGATATTACACAACGAGCTTTTTCAGAAGCTGTAGTTTTTCCCTTTCCAAAGCAAAAGGTTGATGTAGTTTTGTATTCAAGAAATTGGGATGGAATATTTGAAGAAAAATTCAGATATACAGTTGATCCTGAAAATTATTTTATTAAAAAAGACAGGCGATTGATTTACCCTTCGTTTACTGTACATTCATCTGGTAACCCTGCTACAAATGTTGATATTGTTATACTTCCTGATGGGTATTCAAAAGATGAAATGGGATTGTTTATTGATGATTGTAGAGCCTTTGCAGATGGTCTTTTTGAATATGCTCCATATGATGAAAATAAAGATAAATTTAATATTGTTGGTGTTCTTGCCCCCTCAGATGATTCGGGTAACGATATCCCTGCTGACAATATTTGGAAAAACACTATCCTAAATACAAATTTTTACACTTTTTTATAGTGAACGGTATTGTATGACAAAGGATAATAAAAGTGTTCGTGATTTAGCTGCAAATGCACCATATGATCAAATCTACATTTTGGTAAACAACAAAAAATACGGAGGTGGTGCCATTTATAATTATTACAATGTAAGTGTGAATAGTAATGAAAAAGCAGCTCAGATATTTATTCACGAACTTGGTCATGGTTTTGCCGGGTTAGCTGACGAATATTACAATTCATCAACCTCTTATAATGATTTTTATAACCTTGAAGTAGAACCTTGGGAACCAAATATTACAACTCTTGTTGATTTTGACAGCAAATGGAAGAACTTGGTTAAAAAAAGAACTCCTATCCCAACACCTGATACTGAGAAGTATAATAATAAAGTAGGCGTATTTGAGGGTGGCGGATATGTGGCAAAAGGTGTTTATCGCCCAATGCACGATTGCCTGATGAATACCTTTAACGGAGATACTTTTTGTCCTGCTTGTTCCAGGTCAATCCAAAAAATGATTGATTTTTATTCGGAGTAGTTATTTATTATTCCACTCCAGTGTATTAATCAAATGCTCAATATCATTTGTAACAAAATCAATTACCGGTTCCAGAGAATCGTTATTGGGTACAATATCGAAATAGAGTGCTCCTCGTAAAAAGTGTGATGAACTATCTGTTACAAAAAACTGGTAAGGTGAAGCTGCACCACTACCCTCAATTTTATATGTTAGCCCGTAAATATTTCTTGCATTATTAACTATCATACTATCATTAATAGCATCAGCTTTAGGAATATGTTTTGACACAAGCGTATATGCATCTTCAAGATAT
>FUWD013231781.1_pt1 | contig 17963 bp, 13 predicted proteins | sample 1063281 | NCBI WGS metagenome assembly FUWD01 (sample SAMEA79048168, study PRJEB19326) | metagenome | biome: marine | reverse complement strand
ACGCATATGTTTCTACAGATGTGACAATCGCGGGGAACATCGATTTTCAAACCATCACTCAAAATGGGGTGGCTTTTAGTGGTGGTGGTGGTGGTGGTACATCTCCGTGGTTACAGACAACTATTGGTACACCGGCTGATGGTATATATTATACAGCTGGTAACGTAGCGGTCGATACAAATACGTTCTTCGTCGACACGACAAATAATAGGGTTGGTATCGGGACGACTACACCCGGGTCAGCCCTAGATGTATCCGGAACTGTGACAGCCACTGCATTTGCGGGGAATGCGACATCTGCGACACAATGGGTAACCGCGAGAACAATCACAGTAACCGGTGGCGTAACAGGGACAACGAGTTCATTCGATGGATCTGGAGATGCTACATTGGTAACTACACTCACAGACCTGGATGCAGCCAAAATCACGGCTGGAACACTCCCGGCGTCTCGTGGTGGTACAGGAACGACGACGAGTACTGGATCGGGGAGTGTCGTTCTTTCAGACGCACCCTCTTTCACTGGCGACGTCACTTTCGACACAAATACACTCAAAATCAACTCGACCAATAATAGAGTCGGGATCGGTGTGACACTTCCGGGGTACACTCTAGATGTCGCTGGTGATATAAACATTCCCACGGGTGGTGAAATCCGTAAAGGTGGGGTTGTACAAACACTCGGTAGTATTTTTTCAACTGACAGTACAAAGGCGTATTATACCGATGGACCCGTCGGTATTGCGAATGTAGAAGCTTTGACCACGCAAACACTACAAGTAGGGGCGAATGTCGCGGTTAATGATACAGCGAGTGATAAGCTTACCGTCGTGGGAAGTGTGTACGTGACTAGGAACTTACACGCTGTCGATTTAGTAAAAACATATGAAGTGAATTGTAACGCACTTTTCATTAAAGATGTTCGGGTGACCAATCAACTACCTGAAGACGGTAACGATGCCGGGTATACGCCGAATGTATTATAAGTTTATATCAGGGGAATTAATATATCATTTTTAATTAATGACAGCGGTTGGGTCAACTATTCTCGGTCGGGGCATTAATTCGCAATTTGGATATTCGGTAGCTATGAATTTCGCAGGTGATCGTATTGTTGCGAGTGGTATAGAATATAGTAGTTATCGGGGGTATATAGGTATATGGAATCTCGTTAATGGGGCGTGGGTTCAATACGGAAATTATATAGAAGGACCATTACCTGCTGGTAAATTCGGACACTCCGTTTCCATGAATTATGCAGGTACACGGATAATCGTAGGCGCACCCGACGTTAAAACCGTCTACGTCTACGATGATACTGGTTCGGGGTTTCCAGCAGATGCCGATCATGTTATATCGCGAAGTGGAAGTCCGAGTTTCGGGTATGCTGTTTCCCTCGCAGCTGGTAAGGGACTTCGGTTTGTAGCAAGCGCACCCGAATACGGTTCGGGTGTAGTCTACGTGTATCAAAAAGTATCCGAATCGCTCGCGAATGGGTGGGCATTACAACACACAGATGATGGATCGAATATATATAATCATGTTCCCGTTACTACTGGTTCATATATACGATTAAACGCTTCATTTAATCGATACGGACATTCGGTCCATATGGCCGCATTCGGTAGACATTATATCGCAGGTATGCCTGGTACGAGAAAAGAAAGTTATCCACCGAGTGACCATAATGGTAGTGGTACGTATAACAATATAGCGTATTCTACTAATTTTACTACCTACCTAGGTGGATCTAATTATAGTACCGTTCCTTTTTTTACAATAATACAAGCAACGCTATTAGACCTCAGTATCAATTAAGATACCCGCAGTATCAAATTGGGTACGTTAGAGTAAAAAAATGTCCAGATGATGGAAATTGGACCTCTGGTGTTACGACAGTCGGTGGTACTAATAGTACATCAGCTGGTGAAGGTGGTGCTGGGACAATTAAAGGTCCGAACGAGGCTAGTACTGTTCTAAGTGGTTGGAACGATTACCAGGGCGATTCCTTTGGGGGGTTTGGGTCAGCTGTTCAAATCTCACCCGACGGGAGTAAACTCTCCGCATCTGCACCTGGCTGGTCTAATGGTTCGTTTACAGATTCACACTCTGGAAGACTTCTTTATTATGAATATAATACTATCAGCAGTAGCTGGACTGAAGGTACACGACCGAATTTCAATACGTTCATACAAACGCAGCACGGATACGCTTTAGCCATGGGATCTGATGCGTCGCGTATATTCGCAACTATGTATGATGGTACACACCTGTTTTTACCGTACGATTATTCGGGTACGGAGTGGTACCGCGCAGCGGAGCCTCAATTGGGGGCTTCCACGCATGTAGGGCAATTACAGGGATTTTCGATAGCTACGACGAGTGGTGACCGCGTAATAACTGGTAGTCCTGGAATGCCAGGTAATGGATACACTACTAGAGTCGGAGAGGTTCGTGTTTATGAATACCCCTTAACGAGTGTCTTTAGGGGGAACTCATTATTCGAAGGGTATATTAAAGCTGATGAGATTGTCGTAGGGTCTACGACGAATAACACAAATACGAAACGAATATTATTTGGTGGTACCAAAGGTGATAATGTAGTTAACGCATCAACCATGGAAGTGGTACATATCGGTACTACCGGGGAGCGCGATTCGGAAATACTCACATCGAAATGGTATGGGCCCGATAGCGATGGATCTATGGGTGTTCCCCACGGGTCTGAAACGGTGGCATGGACTGACACTATGTCAAACGATCGGTTTTTATATGGAGACCGATTACGTTTAAAGGCACCTAAAATAGAGTTTCATCTACAACCATCAAATGCGTACTATGACGCTCAAAAGTATTCTGAACAACCGATCATCACGATCACTAGCCAAGATCCCGGACTTGTAGATAACAGTAGTTTCCCCCCCAGGTTCCTCACCAACATACGATCGGGGAGTACGACATCAACGAAATATGCCGGTCTACGCCTCACTTCTGCGAGTACAAATACGTGGAATGGGGATACACATGGTATGCCATCCGATGGAGATTATTATACGTTCACACCCGCGAACGATGGATGGTTACGTTTATATGGTGGGGCTAGTGGCCAGGGAAATATGACCGGAAATTACGCAGGATTACAAGTTGGAAATTTATACATTAATGGAACCGCAACTGCTACAATGGACGTTGTCGTAACTTCCGACAGACGTCTCAAAACAGATATCAAAAGAATAGAAGGTGCTTTAGATAAATTAACCAAGATCAATGGGTACACGTATACACACAACGAGCAAGCTTCATCTGGGTGTATGGCCCAGGAAGTAAAGGAAGTTCTTCCAGAAGTTGTAAGAGGTTCAGAGGACACGGTGTACGCACTCGCATACGGAAACATGGCAGGTTTGATAATAGAAGCTATAAAAGAATTAAAAAGTGAAATAGATGAACTTAAATCTTCTCATGCTACTGTATAATGTCCGGATACCCGATAAGTTTAACCGCTCTATCTGTATCCGATGGTAAATCAGCACCACACGGACTTACCGAATTGCGGGGTACAACTTTTTCGGATGGTACATCGGCACCGGCATCCGGGACTATTCGATTTCTTGATTTTTTAAATAAATCGTTTGGTAACACCCCCACCGTGTATCCTGCTAGACTTCACGCTTCGTATCCAGCAGCCGACGATCAAGTAGGTTCATCAATTTCGATTTCTGGGAACTATGCTATCGCAGGGGCTCAATTCGCGGATCCATATGGAAGATCATCTGCGGGGGCTGCGTACATATTCGAAAGGACTTCAACAACCTGGGTACAAAGGGAGATACTTATCGCTTCAGATGCAACTGCAGGTGATAGTTTTGGAATAAGTGTTTCTATTTCCGGGGACTATGCTGTTATAGGAGCTAGTGGTGCGGATCCAAATGGGTCGAGTTCGGGAGCTACGTACATATTCAAAAAAGCTGCTGGAGGAACATCTTGGTCGCAACAGACAAAACTTACCCCCGCAGGTGCAGTCCCGGGTGATAAATTCGGAGAAAGTGTTTACATTTCCGGGTTAGACGTTATCATAGGAGCTAGTGGTGCGGATCCAAATGGGTCGAGTTCGGGAGCTGCCTATGTATTCGTAAGGTCTGGATCAGATTGGTCACAGCAGGCAAAACTTACCCCTACAGATGGCGAGTTCGCTGATAGTTTTGGAATAAGCGTTTCCATTGATGGAAATTATGCTGTCATAGGAGCCTATCGCGAAGATCCAGGTGGAGTATCCGGGGCGGGATCCGCGTACGTATTCTACAGATATTCTACGTCTTGGTCACAACAGGCGAAACTCGTGGCTTCCGATAAAGGCACAAATGACCAATTTGGACGTAGTGTTTCCATTTCGGGGGGGTATGTTATCGTAGGAGCTGCTTTTGAAACTTCTCTCGGTTCGGCTGCGGGATCTGCGTACATATTCGTAAGGTCTGGATCATCTTGGTCACAACAGGCGAAACTCGGGGCTTCTGATACAGTCTCAGGTGATACCTTTGGGAAAAGCGTTTCCATTTCCTCGGCAGGTTATGCTATCATAGGAGCTAGTGGAGCGGATCCAGATGGACTATCCGGGGCGGGAGCTGCTTATGTATACGTGAGGTCTGGATCATCTTGGTCACAACAGGTGAAACTTATTTCTCCGAATCCAGCTGGGGGTGGTTATTTTGGGACAAGTGTTTCCATTGATGGGGACAGGGTTGTCGCAGGAGCCCCTCGCGAATATATAAGTACAGTGCGCGGAGGATCTGCACACGTATTCAAACGGGCTTCAGGTACGGCAAATTGGTCAAACCTGACAGGGTAGACACGAAACTCTAAAAATGTAACACGTGATGTTTTGTCACGTGGTACATTCATAATACTTACTTCTTAACAGAGTCCATCGCGGCAAGCGCGAGAACCCCAACGATGAAAAACATGACAACGTAATTGCATTCCGTGGTTTCATCGATTGTGGGCTGAGCCTTTACAACCCTTTTCTTCTGTACTCTTTCAAATTTTGGATTCACAACTTCTCGCTTTCGGGGAGCTGCCGGGATTTCGAGCGGGTCGTCGAAATCTATAGGAGCATACCCTATCATTTATACTATGTTCACAAATTAATTTCAACCTTCTTCTTACGACCACGCTTCGTCTTTGCCGCCGGCATTTTAACTTCCTTCACTTCATCATCACCTTCATCCACGACACCACATTCTGAGACAATGTCGGATATATCATCACCGTCATCGGGAACATCGGGTGTGTACTCGACGGATCTCTGCATGGGTGTCGTGTTCATGGGAGGTGTCGGGGGCATCATGATACTACCCATCAAGCTTGAAATGTCGAGACCAGGTCCCTTCATTTCATATCGATCACCCGAAGGTGCCGACGAAGGCTGTCGTTGGGATTGACCCGCCATCGTACTTTGAACCGCGCTCATCATGTTATTCACCAAATCCGGATTTTGTTTCATGACATCATTCACATTCGGCATAACCGATTTAAACATGCTATTCGTGAGATGGAACATCATAGCACTTCCACCGAGCATCATTATCAATTTCACTTCTGGGGCGACATTCATCTTCGTGCGATACTTTACGAATAACTCTTCAAACACTTCATCATAATCATCTTGGGTTTCCATCACATTTTCAGACCAGCCTTCGAGTTGAATCTCGAACGGGTTATACCGCTTATTAAGAAACTCAAGACCTGTGACACACGCGACGAGCATGCGCCTAGAAAACTTAATCGATTTATCGACATCAATACTATACGTGATTCGTTTCACTTCCGTTCGTAGTTCATCAACGGGTGAATACGCATTCAATCGTTTATTTACGTTAAATCCTCTCTTTTCGAGGCGACCGAGTTTATTCACCAGGTCGGACTTTTCCTCGTCAATCGTCTTATACCCGGGTGACGGTACATCTTCCTGCGGTTCCATGGAGTCGTACCCCATACCAGGTCCGTTATCATATGGTGTATCATCCATATACTCTCCATGATCGACCGCCTCTTCTGCCTGGGGTGGGGGAGGTGCACTCTGTTTCACAGGGTTCGCGAAGGCGTCGACATCTTCTTGTAGACCCCCTCCCATCGAATGGTGTCCATGCATTCTCTGTACATTCGGATGGGCATGTGTGCGTGGTCGAGAGAAATCTAATTGTATTTCATCCATCATGGCTTGTTCGTTATCATCTAACTTCATGACAGATCTAGTCCCCCTGTCGAGAATAATTTCACCGTCCATTACTCTGTATATTGAAACTAATCTTTTCTCTTTAACGCACTTTATAAAAAAATCTCAGTACATAACAAATGAAACTTAACAATACGAATCGGTCGACGCTGAGAGCTATCGCGATTACACTGCTGCTATTGGTAGTCATCTCCATGCTATTCAAAGATAGACGTAGTATGTACGAACCCAGGACGATTTCAATCGAACCCGTGTCTGAGATGTCATTGTCAAGCTTGAAGAGTAGCCCCGAGTGTACTAACGACAGTGTGTATTCCACGAGTATGGGTGGTGTTTGTGGTGGACAACAACTTGTACAAGATCACGCCAATTACAAAATTGTAGATTAAATATAGTAAATACCTTTTCACTCTCCATTTAAATTTAGTATAAATTTTTAAGTGGATAATTTCTGTGTGTATTATAAATGGCACTCGTTACAGCGCCTCAGCCGACTATCCCCGATTTCGAACACGAATACCATACGGTTATCGTTGATACGACAGATCAGGAGAGTGCCCAAATGACAAACGGGATTACCGTTTTTTTACCTACACCTCTTGAAAATATCGTACAGGTTCAATTAACGGCCGCCCGCTTCACTGGCATTACCAACACTACGAATATTATCCACGTTTCGATTGACGAATTGAAAAATACGTTTTTCCAACGCGCGAAGAAAGACTTAGATGGAGCCGATAATCACATAAATGGGTCTTTCGGTTCGATCGTCACTGCAGGTGCAACAAGCTTGACATTCAAAAATGAGTATCCACTTGTTCAGCAATATATCACACCCATCCGTAAACTCGATCGACTGAATCTAAAATTATATAAACAGGATGGTGATGAGGTTGCAGATGCCACAAAGGCTTTTATGGTATTTAAATTTATCTGTAAAAAAAGAAATATGATGTGATCGTTTCAGGGCGTTACGTATATGTAATTTAAAAATAACATTAATATAATAAGCATGTCATCGGGACTCGTACAGCTCGTAGCCGTAGGTGCCCAAGATGAACATATTATAGGTGAACCTGAAATATCATTTTTCACGTCCACCTTCAAAAGACACTCCAACTTTTCACAGTCTGTAGAAAAACAAACGATACAAGGGGCTGTGAAAGGTAATTCCATGTCATCAATCCGCCTCGAACGAAACGGCGATTTACTTGGATACACGTATTTTACCATTGATAATAATACGAAGGCCGTCGATATTCAGGATTGGGGTAGAATAATCGATAAAGTCGAACTTCTCATCGGTGGGCAAGTTATAGATGCACAAGATCACGATTTCACCGAGAAAATTGCGATTGATACATATGCTCAAAACGTATCTAAGAGTTCAAACGGTACACATCCAGGTGCGAGCGCCCGGTCGTATTTCTACCCGCTCCGATTCTTCTTTTGTGAAGGACCACAATCAGCACTCCCGCTCGTAGCCTTACAGTACCAGACTGTCGATCTACGCATTTACTGGGGACCCGATGCCAGTGACTATAACGTAGAAGCATATGCGAACTATTATTACCTGGATAACGAAGAACGCGGGATTATGAATTCTCGAAAGCATGATATTCTCATCACACAAGTTCAGAAAAGTGTTCCTTCCGGCGAACTTACACAAGAACTCACGTTTAATCATCCGGTCAAGTATATCGCGTGTTCTAATACAAATTCAGAAAGTACGTTTACGTCTATCGATAACAAAATTAAGATGAGTATTAACGGAACTGATATTAGTGCATTTAAATGGGCGAAACCGCATTTCGTTGATATCATGACGTACTATCATACAAATTTTGTCACGTCTCCAGATTTTTTCATTCACTGTTTTTGTCTAAACACGAGTTCTCTCCAACCATCCGGATCCTTGAACTTTAGTCGTCTAGATTCCGTGAAAATTCATAGCGAAAGTAAACTTATCATCGACCCGATTTACGCAGTAAACTATAACATTCTCAGAGTGAATAATGGCATGGCGGGGCTCATGTATGCGAATTAAAATGCGATACTATATTAAATGCCGAAGAACTTGAGTACTGTCGGTGGTGCTACGAAACTTCGTTTCGGTAAAAACTGTCGAGAAGACCAGGCGGAAAACTCGATCGTATTCAATGCGAGTGAAGAAAAGATTGACGCAACAGGTGCGAGTGGTTTGTATATCACGCCACTCGAATTAGCATCTATTTTTACAGGTGTAGGTTCGGATGACACGACCAATACATTCGTCGCGTATAATCAAAGTACACATCAACTTTTTAGGACACAGGTCCCTTTATCTATTTCAGCACTTTCAGGTGCCGGAGGAAATGGTGGAGATTTGACTGTTACCGGGAACCTTTACGTTACCGGAAACGTAACATCGGTAGGTACAATCGCTAATATTCATGTCACCAACACGACAATCAAGGATGGGCTCGTCGAAATCGGTACGAATAATACGGATTTAGTGAATTTTGATTTGGGGCATATCTACAATAGACCTGTGGGAAGTTCGAATGTAGCCGTGTGTTACGATGCGAGTGCTACAGAATTCGTGATCGCGTATACTGACAGTAGCGCTATGGAAGTTTCCAATATTGTCACACTTACAGAAGATGACAAAACGATGAACGTTCACGTGTACGGTAAATTGTACACAAACTCGAACATCGGGGCTGCGAATACAGCACCTGTACACACCCTCTCTGTAGGTACGAAGTGTTTTATCGATGGTGATGGGGATTATTCGAACGTTATCGAAGCGCGTGGTAATACGTACACGACTGGGAATGTATACGTCGAAGGCGGTCTCATCACGAATACGGGTGGTGTCACTAAAAAGACGTACAGTCATCAAGGTACGTACGCTAGTGGTACATCAGTCGAAAACGCAAAACTTACATTGACGTTTTCGCAACACGCCTTTTACGCTAAAATTGTCGCACAACTCCTCGATAACCTCGATACAGAAGTGAGTACGATGACCCTCGATATAGCCGGTGGTGAACGTGGTGGTGACGCGACCCCGTTAGCTATCGCGATGGGACCCATGTCTATTTTCGGAAATACAAACACAAACCCGTGGAGTTCTACAGTTGACATAGCACCTACAACAGTTGCCATTAAACCCTCCTTTAATTTGACCTCCGGTAATTATAACATTTTCGTCGAATACATTTCCCGTAATACAGCCGGTGAACTTACGAGTTTGACTGTAGGTACTGGTTCGGCTATCTCATTCGGATACTAAATACACACTCTCTCCAAATGACCTGTTCGTCATTTGCAAAGATGTTTTTTATATAAGCTAAATATAGATGGCGCATACGAACGTCCAGCTAGTTTCAGGAAACCTCACTACAGGTGGAGAGGATCCTACGTTTTTCATTGACAGGGTTAATAACAAGATTGGAATAGGAGGTGTACCTGACACGAGTGGTGACGATTCGTCAAACGTTTTACAAGTTACTGGGAGTATGCTCGCCACGGCATATCACGGAAGTGGGGAATACCTGACAGGTATTGAAAGTTCACAATGGTTACATAATGCGGGTGACGCTACGAAAATATACTATAACGGTGGAAATGTCGGCATCGGAGTGGATAACCCGAATTCGAAGTTAGTGGTTGACGGTGATATAGATATCACAAACGGGAGTTTGAAGACGAACGGAACTACTGCTATATTCAGTAACTGGGCGACCGATACTAATGGAATTAATCGCAATGGAAATGTTGGTATAGGAGGTGACGCAACCGCTACAAATACACTCAAAGTACATGGCGACATTTACGCAACCGGTGATGTCATAGCATCTTCCGACAGACGTCTCAAAACAGATATCAAACGCATCGAGAACGCACTCGATAAGGTGTGTGCCATCGGAGGGTACACGTACGTGATGAACGATAAACCGTCCACGGGCCTCATCGCACAAGAGGTTCTAGAGGTTCTCCCCGAAGTCGTACACGGTTCAGAAGAGACAAGTTACTCTCTCGCATACGGGAACGTCATCGGGTTACTCGTAGAGGCTATCAAAGAACTAAAAGAAAAAATCGGTTAATATAAATGACGAGCTTAAACGCCGTTTCGACATTGTTCGGTGGTACGGCACCTCACGGCCTCAAAGAATTATACGGAGAAAATTTCGATGATGGTTCCGCGACAGGAAGCTCAACATCGTCTGCACCCGCTTCGGGTGCTATTAATTTACTAGCGTTTACTCATAAAATACCACCGACTGTTGAAGCTTATGGTACATGGACGCATATTGCTGTTCCATATTATAATGATGGAGGTGTACAGCTTCAGAACAGATGGCGAATCAACCCACGTGTTTACAACAACACGTCTATGTACAGTCATGGACCTCCAATCTCGTCCAGTGAATGGCCTAATACCATACATACGGATGAAGGTTATCTTACACCTACACAATGGTACGACCTTACGGGTGGGGGTAATCCTGCGGGTGTACAAAACCCTAGACCTATTGGTGTAGTATTTGTGGATCCTTTTTGGAAAAAGACAAGGAACCAGACTACATAAACCTTAACTCACATAAAATGCAGTACATTTTATCTAAGCTATTATAATGGTCGCGACGACAAGCCATATATTTTCAGGGAAGGTTGATATCGCGAGTAACCTACAAGTTGGGTCGTCGCAATTATTTGTCGATACCGAAAATAACAGGGTTGGTATAAAGACAGTCAGCCCAGACGCGTCTCTTCATGTCGTCGGGAACGTATACGCAACTTCGTTTGAGGGGGACGGGTCACTTCTCACTGGTATAGCCTCCAATCTCGAAGAAAGTGTTAATAGTGGCAATGTCACATCAAATACAGTTCAATTTACAAACCCTAACACGGGTATTGTCACGACGGGTAATGTCGATGTCGGTAATAAACTTTCTGTAGCTAGTCTCACACCTGGGAGCGTACCATACATCGACGGAGAAAATACAGTAGCAGACTCGTATATTACACAGGGTGTGAACACAATCTCCATCGCATCAGATTTAGAAGTTACGGGAAATATACTCATAACGGGTGACTCGTATAAAATAGATTCACAATCACTCGAAGTGAAGGATCGTATTATCGGTATCGCGTATGACAATACACTGAGCGGTGCGGATACGGGTATTCTCATGGAGTACCCCACGAAAAACATAGGTCTCATACACCACGGCGCATCGGGTAACCCGTACGCACAGGAATTCACGATCGGGTATACGCAAAACACAGCGACAGATACGACAATACTAAATGACCCGGCAAATAAGATCACTGTGAATGTTCTCGGTGACCTCCACACACAAAATAACATGACTGTCGATTCGGGTGGGAGTTATTTCGGCGATGGTACGACCCTTACAGGGGTTGCCCTCTCGGCCGATATGACAAGTAACGCGTTACGCATAACAAATATTGTATCTGTTAACGATACACAAACTGGGTTAATATCAGGTTTACGAACCGACGTTACAACCCTCACAACTGCGAATACAGTCCAGGCGAGTTTGATCACTGGGATCAAAACAGATATGACAAGTAACGCGTTACGCATAACAAACCTCGTGACTTCAAACGTTGATATATGGTCGAACCTCGAATCGAATGTTTTGCGGATTGAAACGCTCGAAGATGCCAATACGGTTCAAGGGGTCTTGATTGCAGACCTCACAACGGACATGACAAGCAACGCGTTACGCATAACAAACCTCGTGACTTCAAACGTAGATATATGGTCGAACCTCGAATCGAATGTTTTGCGGATTGAAACGCTCGAAGATGCCAATACGGTTCAAGGGGTCTTGATTGCAGACCTCACAACGGATATGACAAGTAACGCGTTACGCGTTACAAACCTCGTGACTTCAAACGTAGATATATGGTCGAACCTCGCGTCTAATGTTTTACGAATTGATGATCTCGTAGCGTCGAATACAGTTCAAGGGGGTTTGATTACAGGCCTCACAACGGATATAACAAATCTCGACACAAATCTTACGGATAACGCATCGCGCGTGGATGCACTCGTGGCAACAGACGCCGTCTATGCTGGTCTACTTTCGGGTCTCCGAACAGATTTAGACGATACGTTCATCACTAAAACGAGCGACACGACCGTAATAAGCTCAAATCTCGAAGTGACGGGTAATATTTTCATGCGTGGTGAGCGGTTTATTATCGAATCTGAAACGACACTTATTAACGATGCGATCATAGGAATCGCCAATAATAACACTACATCCACGACCGATGTGGGTATTCTCATGCAGCGCCCCAATGCGAATGTTGCGCTCGTACACCACGGAGGAACAGATATATTCACGATTGGGTATACACAAGATACACTTGAAGCGACAGATATAACGAACGATACAGTGAACGAAATTAACGTTAATGTTCTCGGACAACTTCATGTTCAAAATAATTTGACGGTCGGTACAGGTGGGAGTTATTATGGTGACGGTACAACCCTTACAGGTGTTGCACTTTCGACTGATATGACAAGTAACGCGTTACGTATAACAAACCTCGTGACTTCAAACGTAGATATATGGTCGAACCTCGAATCGAATGTTTTGCGGATTGAAACGCTCGAAGATGCCAATACGGTTCAAGGGGTCTTGATTACAGACCTCACAACAGACATGACAAGTAACGCGTTACGCGTTACAAACCTCGTGACTTCAAACGTAGATATATGGTCGAACCTCGAATCGAATGTTTTGCGAATTGAAACGCTCGAAGATGCCAATACGGTTCAAGGGGTCTTGATTACAGACCTCACAACGGACATGACAAGCAACGCGTTACGCGTTACAAACCTCGTGACTTCAAACGTGAATATCTGGTCGAACCTCGCTTCTAATGTTTTGCGAATTGATGAACTCGTAGCGTCGAACACAGATATATGGTCAAACCTCGCCCTAGTTACTCTTAACGATGTCGTGAACGTCAATAACGCGACATCCAACACGGTTCTATTTACGAACACGGATACGTCACTCGTCGCCTCGGGAAATGTCATGGTATCGGGAAATGTAACGTCCATCACATCCATCGTGAGTAATGCGACGACAATGGGTACAACAAAGACATTCGTGGTGACGGTAAATGGTAATTACTATATAGATGGTGTAGAACGACATTTATTAGAGTTACACCAGGGTCAAACGTATATTTTTGACATGTCGGATAGTACAAACTCTGGACACCCACTGGCATTTTCAACGGCATTTACCGGGTCCTCAAGTTCATATACAACCGGTGTTGTCAGTAATCATGATACGGTTCCGAGTGGTACTACAGGTTCAGAAGTAACATTCTCTGTTCCATTGAATGCTCCGTCATCGATTTATTACTACTGCACGGTTCACGGAGCCGGAATGGGAAGCACGGGTACAGCGTCGTCTATTTCACCGACAGCTGAACTCATCGTATCGGGACGGGTCGTCGCTTCCGGGAATGTCGAAGCTTCTGCGTTTAAGGGTGACGGGACAACATTAACAGGTGTAGCGTTGAAAGTTGACCTAGATTCGAACGTTACACGTATCATAAACCTCGAAACGTCGAATTTAACGTATACACCCCTCATCACTGGGTTACGAACTGATGTTGACGCGCATGATACGCGTCTCGATCTCGTGGAACCACGTGTATCAGCTCTCGAAGCTTCAAACGTGGATATATGGTCGAACCTCGAGCTACTCACGCTCAACGATGTCGTTAACGTCAATAACGCGACGTCAAACACGGTTCTATTTACGAACGCGAATACTTCACTCGTCGCCTCGGGAAATGTTACGGTATCGGGGAACGTGACATCAACTACATCCTTAATAAGTAACGCAGCTACACTGGGAACCACGAAAGAGTTTGTCGTGACGGTGAGTGGTGACGCCTTTTATATCGATGGGGTTCAACAAGATTCACTCGAACTTCACGAACATCAGACATACCTTTTCGACCTGACAGCTCCAGGGAGTGGACACCCTTTTAGATTATCAACCACAAGTGATGGTACTCATGGGGGTGGTTCAGAGTATACCACGGGTACAGATTATTCGAGCATTGCCAATCATTTGAAATTCACAGTCCCATCTGGGGCTCCTTCAACGCTCTATTATTACTGTACGATCCACTCCGGTATGGGTGGTAGTATATCTATCGCCTCGACAGCTGAACTCGTCGTATCGGGACGAGTGGTCGCTTCCGGGAACGTAGAAGCTTCCAGTTTCAAGGGTGACGGGACCGAATTATCCGGTATAGCGTTGAAGACCGATCTCGTCTCGAACGTTACACGTATCGCATCTCTCGAAACAGATATGACCGCGAACGCGGCGCGTGTAGATACCCTCTATACAGCGACAACGGGTGATATAATCGTTGCTACGGGTACTAATACACTCGGTAAACTTGGGATAGGTGGGTCCGGACAAGTTCTCAAGGTTGCGAGTGGTGGGACAACGCTCGAATGGGCGGTTGAATCTGGTGGTGCACCCGGTGCGATAGTTTCAAATTCTTCTGGAATAACGACTGGATTTACACGAGGTGATCTCATTTACGCATCTGCAGATAATACGTTAAACAAACTCGCATTGGGAACAGCTAATCAGGTATTGAAAAGTGACGGTACTGATGTTGTTTGGGGAACGGATGGTGGTGCTGATGTTTCAACGCTGTGGCTGGAAAACGGTAACAAAATATATTATAACACAGATAACGTGGGTATAGGAACAAACGCACCCGCATTTAAACTCGACGTTCACGGAACCGCGAATGTTGGCGCATTGACCGCAACGACACTGTCGGTTGGTGGGGCTGCGGTCGCACTCGATGCTGACATGACCGCGAACGCTGCGCGTGTAGATGCCCTCTATACAGCGACGACTGGTGATATTATTTACGCCACGGGGACAGATACACTAGGGAAATTGAATATTGGCGGAACGACGGGACACGTTCTTAAGGTTTCTGCGAGTGGAACACCTGAATGGGCAGCTGAATCTGGTGGCGGTGGCGGTGGCGGTGGTAGTAGTCAATGGACGGGAACAACTGAAATCTATTTCGACGGAAACGTCGGTATCGCAAATACGAATCCGGATCACACTCTAAGTGTCGGTTCAAATCTCTACGTTGATGATACGGGCTCGAATGTTCTCGTGGTTGATGGGAACGTCGCTGCCGAATCCATGACTATAGGTGGAATTAGTATCGTTCCATCGTACCCGTTAAGTTCTGTCACCGACACGGGGAACGTCACCCCTCACACGATCGAGTTTACGAACGCGGCAACGGGGATCGTGACAACTGGGAATGTTGTCGTCGCAGGGAATGTTACCGCTGCGTACTTGTATGGCGACGCGAGTAACGTGACTGGTATCGCATCGAACCTTCACCAAATTGTCGAAAATGGGAATGTGACTTCGAATACCGTTCAATTTACTAATGCTACAACGGGGATCGTCGTCGAGAGTAACATTGTCGTCGCGGGGAACGTCACTGCGGCGTTCCTTTACGGTGACGTGAGTAACGTGACTGGTATCGCATCGAACCTTCACCAAATTGTCGAAAATGGGAATGTGACTTCGAATACCGTTCAATTTACTAATGCTACAACGGGGCTTGTCACTACCGCAAATGTAGAAATTGGGGCGAACTCACAGTGACTGGGAACCTACACATCGATGGTTTCGTGGGTACCAGTCGCACAGGTGGTCTCATCGTTCCGAGTGGGACTACGGGGGAGTTACCATCTGGGGTGACTGGGATGATCCGGTACAACACAGAACTGGAGAAACTTCAAGTATCCAATGGGTCGACATGGCTTACCGTAGGTGGTTTCAATGCTATAGGTGGCACTATAACAAATGTTGATGGATACACAATTCACACATTCCTATCCGGGGGGACGTTCACGGTGCTTTCCGGTGGTGATGTTGAATACCTCGTGATCGCCGGTGGAGGTGGGGGTGGAAATGCACACGGGACTAACGGTGTCGGGGGTGGAGGTGCGGGTGGTATGCTCACCGGAACACTAACAAATATAACATCTGATTCGTATACTATTATAGTTGGTGGGGGTGGTGCTGGTACTTCGTCTAATCAGACAAACGGTTCTAATGGTAGTGATAGTAATATTTCAACTTTAATTGTGGCGACTGGTGGTGGGGGTGGTGGGGCTGCAGAGAACAGTAATGGCCTAGACGGTGGGTCTGGTGGTGGTGCTGGGACATTTACCACCTCCTCCACAGTAGCCCAAACCGGTGGAAGTGGTATTTCTGGACAGGGAAATGATGGTAGATCAACAAATGGAGTCGTTGGGCATGGTGGAGGTGGTGGAGGTGGAGCTGGTTCAGCAGCCCCTGCGATACCTGTAAATGGTGTGGGTGGTGCCGGTGGAAGTGGTCTGACAAGTTCAATATCTGGAACATCAACAGTTTATGCTGGAGGGGGTGGTGGCACTGGTTGGTTGGCGAACACGGCTGGAAGTGGTGGAAGTGGTGGCGGTGGAAGTGGTGGAACCACCGGGAGTGATGGAGTTAACGGAACAGTAAATAGTGGTGGTGGTGGTGGTGGTTGCAAAACTACTCAGCAAAGTGGTAACGGTGGCTCTGGAATTGTGATAATAAGATATCTTTCATAAGTATATAGAATGCCCCACTTTGCAGAAATAAATACACAAACCAATGAAGTTCTTCGAGTCATTCTCGCGAAGAGTAAACTTTGGTGCGAATACGAATTGGACGGAACCTGGTTCAGAACCTACTATGACACAGAAGGTAAAAATTACGCGGGGATCGGGTTTACGTATCACCCCGAGAAAGAAAACTTCTCTACACCTCAACCCTACCCTTCATGGACCCTCGACGACCAGTGTCACTGGCAACCTCCTACACCCCGTCCTATAGGTGACAATTCACGTGATTGGAACGAAGAAACCCAAACATGGGAATAAACAAATTTCCTCCAAAGTGCCTCCCACTTTGTAAGAACCTGAGTTCCAATCAACACAGTTGATTGTCCCGTATCAAACAAAAGCCGTCGGCTTTTGGTCGTTTAAAAAAACCTCCATTCATACTAGACGAGAACATGCCGATTTACTCACCGACCGGTTTCCTCGATATTACGAATGCAACACTCAGAACGTCGAATACCGAGTGTCAAAATCTTCAGATCGGATCAGGGAACGTATACGTCACGACCGACTTGACATCAGATCTCGTACTTAATCTCGAAAATATAACGAATTTGGGAGCTACAACATCAAATACCGTCGTGTTTTCCAACGCAATCACAGGTCTCACGGTATCCAGTAATCTTGTCGCGACAGGGAATGTCACGGCGGGTACGTTCTTAGGAAACGGTTCGGGGCTTACAAATATCCCCCCATCCGCAATCACGGGGACGCTCAGTCAGTGGTCAGACGGTACGAACAGTGACGTCTACATCGCGAGTAACGTCGGGATCGGAAACGTACACACCCTCACGAGTAACACACTTCAAGTCGGCGCGAACCTCTACGTCCGTGATGCTGATGCGAACGTACTCACGGTGACAGGGAACGTCGCCGCAACACGTTTTGTAGGTGACGGATCTTTACTCACGGGTATAGCATCGAACCTTCACCAGGTGGTTGAAAATGGGAATGTTACATCCAACACGGTACAGTTTACGAACGCGACCACCGGGT
>FUWD012823313.1_pt1 | contig 17973 bp, 18 predicted proteins | sample 1063281 | NCBI WGS metagenome assembly FUWD01 (sample SAMEA79048168, study PRJEB19326) | metagenome | biome: marine | reverse complement strand
TCAGCAATGAGCGTACGGGTTCGATTCCGTCTTCGGCACTCTGATACAGGCACCCCTCTGTGGGGACTGAAAGCCCCTCCCGCTCTACCCGCACAACATAAATCCTTACCGCAATGAGCACAGAGCCTACCAAGATTCTCCTTACTGAAGATGAAATGCCGCGGCAGTGGTATAACATTCAGGCTGATCTGCCGGTGCCGCTTCCGCCTCCTGTGGGGCTGGATGGCACTCCGATAGGGCCGGATGATCTTGCGCGGGTGTTTCCGATGAACCTGATTGAGCAGGAGATGAGTACGGAGCGGTGGATTGACATTCCTGATGAAATTCAGGGCATCCTGAAGCTTTGGCGCCCTTCTCCGCTCTACCGGGCACGGCGACTTGAGGCGGCTTTGGGGACTCCGGCGAAAATCTATTACAAGAACGAGGGGGTCTCGCCCGCGGGCAGCCACAAGCCGAACACTGCGGTGGCGCAGGCGTGGTATAATAAGCAGTTCGGCATCAAGTACCTGACCACGGAAACGGGGGCTGGCCAGTGGGGCAGCGCCTTGGCAATGAGTTGCAAGCTTGTGGGCATTGAGTGCAAGGTGTTCATGGTGCGCATCAGTTTTGACCAGAAGCCTTTCCGCAAAATCATGATGAAAACATGGGGGGCTGACTGCATTCCGAGCCCGAGCATGGAGACGGCTATCGGTCGCAAAATCCTTGCCGAAATGCCCGACACGCCGGGAAGCCTTGCCATCGCCATCAGCGAGGCAATTGAGCAGGCGGTGGAGCGCGAAGACACCCGCTACGCGCTTGGCAGCGTGCTAAACCATGTAATGATGCACCAGTCCATCATTGGCCTTGAGGCGAAGAAGCAGCTTGAAAAGGTGGGACGGTATCCAGATGTAGTGATCGGCTGCGCAGGAGGCGGATCAAACTTTGCGGGCATTAGCTTCCCCTTCATCTGCGACAAGATCCACGGGAAAGAGGTGCGCATCATCGCCACCGAACCGGAGGCCTGCCCGACCCTGACGAGGGGCCCCTATGTATATGATGCGGGCGATGTGGCAAAGATGACGCCGCTGCTGCCGATGCACAGCCTCGGCCACGGGTTCATCCCTCCGGCAATCCACGCTGGCGGGCTGCGCTATCACGGCATGGCCCCTCTGGTGAGCCATGTGCGCCAGCTTGGGCTGATTGAGGCGAATGCCTTGCCACAGACCGAGTGCTACGAGGCTGCGCTACTGTTCGCCCATACGGAGGGGTTCATTCCTGCGCCTGAAACCTCGCATGCTATTGCCGAAACCATCCGTGAGGCAAAGAAAGCGAAAGAGGAGGGAAAAGAGAGGGTGATTCTGATGAACTGGTCGGGTCATGGGCTGATGGACCTGCAGGGTTACGACGCCTTCATGTCGGGAAAGATCAGCGACTATCCGCTGCCCGAGGAGTTGCTCCAGCGCTCACTCGATGCATTGAAAGACCATCCCCCGATACCCTGAAGCTTCGAAAACAACAAAAGCCATTCCCGAAAGAATGGCTTTTGTACTGACCGAGAAAGACGGACACTCATGACTGCGTGTGCATTTAAGTACACTCAATCATGAGTACCCCAACCTCCAAGTTTTTTAATCGGGAAGAGTTACGCCTTTTGCTGCGGCTCTTTCCTGCATGCGAGTGTGGTGCTCCATCTGAAGCTTTGTGCGTGCTTCTAGATTTTTGCAGGCTTTGAGCTGTGCCTCGTAGTCGGCGATTTCTGCTTTGGTCATCAGCTCGCTTCCGTAGACAGCTTCGGCTGCGGGCTTTGCTGTTTTGAGAGCCGCAGGTGCCTGATGGGCTGGTTCTGAGACCATGCCTTTAGGCTGAACGGCTGCTCCTGCTGGCGCTTTGGCCGGTGCAGCCCCTTCTGCTGCTGACGCCATGCCGGCATTGAGGGTGAGTGATGCTGCGAGCATCGGGATGGCGAAAAGTGTTGATTTCAACATAGGTATTCCCTTTTTTTGGTTGTTGTAGGTTGTGGAAAATACGGCCACGCCGCCCTCGCTTTGAAGGGCGGAACGACATGAACCGTAACCGGGTATGGGGGGATAAAAAATTACTCTTTGTCGAGCTTCTCTTGACGACGGCTTTTTTTGGCCGGAGTCGCATCTGCATCAGAAAACTGTAGAGCCTGCTCTTTTTCATCAAAGCCTATGCGAACACTGCTACCTTCGCTGAAGCGGCCCTTGAGCATCTCTTCGGCGAGGGGGTCTTCAACATAGCGCTGAAGGGCCCGTTTGAGGGGTCGGGCCCCGTATTTCTGATCGTAACCTTTGTCGACAAGGAACTGCTTTGCCTTCTCGTCAAGGGTGACTTCAATACCCATTTCGTGAAGTCTTTTGAAGAGTTTGCCGGCAGTGATGTCGATAATTTTGAAGATGTCCTCTTTTTCGAGCTGGTGGAAGACGATGGTGTCGTCAATCCTGTTCAGGAACTCGGGGTTGAATACCCGTTTGAGAGCGTCTTCAATGGTCGACTTCATGGCCTTGTAGCTGCCGGTGCTGTCGTCGGGGGAGGTGAAGCCCATGCCTGAACCAGCCCCAAAGCTCTTGATGTCTTTGGCTCCAATGTTTGAGGTCATGATGATGATGGTGTTGCGGAAGTCTACCTTGCGGCCGAGGCCGTCGGTGAGCACTCCTTCATCAAGCACCTGAAGCAGGATGTTGAACACATCCGGATGCGCTTTTTCGATTTCGTCAATCAGCACCACAGAGTAGGGCTTGCGCCGCACTTTTTCGGTTAGCTGACCACCCTCTTCGTATCCCACATATCCGGGAGGCGCTCCAACGAGGCGGCTGACGGAGAATTTCTCCATGTACTCGCTCATGTCGGCGCGGATGAGCGCATCTTCGCTGTCGAAAATGTAGCGGGTAAGCGCCTTGGCAAGCTCGGTTTTACCCACGCCTGTGGGGCCAAGGAAAATGAATGAGCCGATGGGACGCGAGGGATCCTTCAGGCCGGCACGGGTCCGCTGTATGGCCTTGGTGATTTTTTTGATTGCTTCGTCCTGCCCTATGACCTCTTTCTGGAGATCAGCCTCCATAGAGAGGAGCTTTTTGGATTCAGACTGGGCAACACGGTCCACGGGAATGCCGGTCATCATGGACACAACCGAGGTAATGTCGGTTTCGGTTACATCGTAGACGGTTTCGGCTGCCTCGTCCTCCCACTCCTGCTTGGCGTGGTCGAGCGCTTCGAGAAGGTTCTTCTCTTTGTCGCGCAATTTTGCAGCCTCTTCGAAGTTCTGCATTTTCACCACCTGGTTCTTCTCAGCTTTTACCTCTTCCACGGATTTCTCGAGTTCAAGAATCGTCTTCGGTACATGAATGTTGCTGAGGTGCACGCGCGCTCCTGCCTCGTCCATCACATCAATGGCCTTGTCGGGAAGGAAACGGTCGGTGATGTAGCGATCGGCAAGCTTGACTGCTTTTTCTATTGAGTCTTCCGAGTAGCTCACATGGTGGTGCGACTCGTATTTGCTCTTGATGTTATTGAGAATCTGAATGGTTTCGTCAACAGAGGTCGGCTCAACCATGATTTTCTGGAACCTGCGGTCGAGCGCACCATCTTTTTCAATATACTGGCGGTACTCGTCGAGCGTGGTGGCTCCAATGCACTGGAGTTCACCACGGGCAAGCGCGGGCTTGAAAATGTTGCTGGCGTCAAGCGATCCGGAGGCACCGCCTGCACCAATGATGGTGTGGAGTTCGTCGATAAAAAGGATGACATCGCGGCACTTCTCAAGCTCGTTCATAAGGGCCTTCATGCGCTCCTCAAACTGGCCGCGGTATTTGGTGCCGGCCACAAGAGCAGCGAGGTCAAGCGCTACCACCCGCTTGTCGAAAAGAACCCGCGATACCTTACGCTGCACGATTTTCAGTGCGAGCCCTTCGGCTATGGCGGTTTTACCAACACCGGGTTCACCGATGAGGACAGGATTATTCTTTTTGCGGCGGCTGAGCACTTGGGCTACTCGCTCAATTTCCTTCTCGCGCCCGATGATAGGGTCGAGCCGGTCTTCTATGGCAAGACGCGTGATGTCGCGCCCGAAGTTGTCGAGCACGGGGGTTTTAGTGCGCTCCCCTTTGCGACTCTCGCCTTTTCTGGCAGGGCGTTCCGATCTACCTGAGGAGAACGATTCCTCCATGGGAGAGTCTCCCGGTTCGCCGGTGCCGGTGCTGCCGCTGATAACCTGAAGTTCATCGCGTGCGAGGTCGTAGGTGACTCCGAACTGTTCGAGTATCTGCGCAGCTATGTTGTCTTCACCTTTCAGAATGGAGAGCAGCAGATGCTCTGTTCCAATGATGTTCGACTTGCAGATTTTGGCTTCGAGATAGGTAATTTTCAGCACCTTTTCGGCCTGCTTGGTGAGTGGCACATTGCCCATCTGGGTTGCGGGCACTTTCGGCCGTGTGCTCTCCTCTATTTTCTGCTTGAGTTTAAAGAGATCTATCTTGAGGTTCTTGAGAATTTTGGCAGCAATTCCCTCACCCTCGCGGATAAGTCCGAGAAGAAGGTGTTCGGTGCCTATATAATCATGGCCAAGACGGAGGGCCTCTTCGCGGCTGAGGCGAATGACATCCTGAACCCTGTTTGAGAAATTTCCTTCCATTGTGGTGTACTGTAGTATAGTGTATGTACGCAAGAACTGTCGCGCACAAGAATTATATAAAGATACCGAGTGAAAACCAATCTTTCTTCGTTGCAAAAACGAAGGCGTCACCACTTTCCACTCACAAGCATGCGCCGTTTGTTCGTCCGCGCTGTTCTCCTTATGTTCTTTTGACGCTGCAAAGGCTCATTTCTTTCGCTGCGTATATTAAAACCCTGCAGCAGAGTAAAAAGTTCTCAATCCGCCACCCAATGAAGGTCACCTATATTCTTATTGACGATGCTGACCCCCGGCACCGCGAACTCTCCATCTGCCGGAGCGGCACCATCAACCGCGTGCTCTTGGAGGACTATGGATACAAGGTCTACAGCTCCATTGCAGTTGACGCGCACAACTACGCAGCGCTATTCCATTACGGGCTTGCGGACGCGCTCAGCGGCCTTCCGTTCATGTCGGAAAGTGGCAATGGGCTCGATAGCTGGGACGAAGCGTTCCTTCACTGCAGCAGCTTGAAAACGATGCTCAATATTATTGCTGAAGAGCGCCGGAAGATTGATCCTGAAAACCCTGAGACCGTTCTGCTGGGATGGCAGGAGGAGCCGCCAGCGGCGTTTCTTCGTGAAATCGACCCGCAGCGCTTTCTCTCTTTTCTCAATGAGCTGAGCCTGTTTGTCCGCACAACCATAAAGGAGGATGCGGACCTGGAGTTTATTCTGTAAGTGAATGCAGCCAGCAGGGAAAGTTGCGCCGTTCACCCCAGTAGAGATGGATATAGGAAGCAATGGTGTTGCCTGTACGATAAACGGGCGTCAGGCATGGCTCGTTGCGTGCATTTTTGACCGTGGCTATGTTCCGAAGATCGCCGGTCCGCTTGAGGCGCGAGTAGTGGAACTCATGCCCCCGGAGTTCACCGCCAGGGTCGCCTTCAAGGGTAAGGGCCCGGTAACCGAGTGTAAGACGAGCGTCCTCCATGGTGGTGTCGAGATCAAGCACACCGCACATCTGAAGGGAGGTGCCGTCCTTCAAAGTGAGCATCTTGCCGAGGTACATCATCCCCCCGCATTCCGCGTAAGCGTGCCCTCCTTTTTGGCAGTACTCCGCAATGGCATTGCACATGGCCCGATTGCTGAAAAGCTTTTCTGCATAGAGTTCGGGGTAGCCGCCGGCAAGGCAGACCAAGTCGGCTTCGGGTAGGCGCTGGTCGGCAAGGGGGCTGAACCACTCAATTGTGCCGTGAGCAGCAAGAACTTCAAGATTTTCCTGATAGAGGAAGTTGAACGCCTCGTCGCGCGCAACGGCAATCCTCAACGAGCCTTTCGGCTTTTGCCGGAGGTGCTGAGCAACGGAACGCGGGCACTGGGAAAGGGCGAGAAGGCGGTCAATGTCAACGGTTTTTTCAACATGATCCGCCATGGCATTGATAACCGTTTCACGATCGTACGAGGCGGAGGTGTTCAAGCCGAGGTGGCGCTCGCTAATGGCGATACCCTCGCTGTGGGGCACATAGCCAAGCGGCTCCACGCCGGCATCGCGTGCGGCGGCCTCAAGGTAGCTGTAATGCGAGGGTGTGTTGACCTGGTTGAAAATCACTCCGACAAGGTTGAGCGCAGGATCAAAGGTGCGGAACCCGTGGAGGAGCGGTGCGGCTGAATAGGCCATGCTCTTTGCCCCCACCACCATTACCACCGGCAGGCCGAGCAATTTGGCAATTTCCGCACTGCTGCCGCGGCTTTTTTCAGCCCCGTCAAACAGCCCCATCACCCCTTCCACCACTGAAGCGTCCGCACCCCGCGACCAGCGGCTGAAAAGCTCACGCACATGCCCTTCTGACGACATAAACGAATCAAGGTTGATGCCAATGCTCTCCTCCGAGCCGCACGAGGCCGCCATGGAGTGAAGGCGGGTATCGAGATAATCGGGGCCGCATTTGAAGGGTTGCACCCTAAGCCCCCGCCGGCCGAGCAGCCGAAGGAGTGCGAGCGTGATGGTTGTTTTGCCCGATCCGCTTGAGGGGGCGGCAATCAGAAATGCGTTGTGAGGATCTGCTCCGGACATGCTCATGAAAGGGAAGTCAGCGGGTCGGGATGGAGAAACTGATAGTTGAGTGCCCCAACAAGCTTGCTACTGCTGATAATCTTGAAGGGAGACGGCTCCTCCCCTTCACTGACGGGAGGCAGTTCTATACCGGCCGCTTCCGCCGCTTTACTATAGTAGTCGATGCGGAAAGGGTGGCTGGGGCTGCAGGCGTTGAACACCTCTCCCCATTGACCGAGACGGATGATTTCGCTTATAATCTTTATGCAGTCATCCCGATGAATCAGGTTCATCGGCTGGGCAGGCTCCGCAATTTCAACCATTCGGCCAAGATAGTTTGCTGGCGATCGGTCATACCCGACAAGCCCGCAGAACCTTACGACGGTGGTCTGGAAGGAGCGCTCCTGCATCAGCATCTCCTCAACAAGCAAGAGTGCCTCTCCGGCGGCTGAACCAGCACTGCCCGAATCCGTATCGTCTTCAGTCACCTCGCGGTTCAGCATGGGATAGACCGAGGTAGAGCTGACCATGAGGACAGTGCGCACCGGCGAGAGCTGAAGAGCGTCAATCAGCGAGGAAAACTGCTGGATATGGTACTCCGCTATATCGGCGCGGCGCTCGGGAGGAAAGTTGATGATGAGGGTATCGCTCTGCAGAAAATCCGCTGCGTCCTCTCCTTCAAGCTCAGGCATGAGGGTGATGAGGTAAGGCTCAATTCTTTCACTGCGGAGCTTTTCCACATGCTCCTCGGCGGTGGTGGAACCTTTAACAATGAAACCCTCTTTGACGAGAGCTTTGGCGAGCGGAAGACCGAGCCAGCCACACCCGAGAATACTGACGGTTTGGTTCTGCATGAAACACAGGGAAAATTGGTTGTAAGGGCGACTTCAATTGTTGCGATTCTGATCAAATATACACAGCTTTCATTCCTATGAAAAAATCTGACACTCCAACGAACCCCACCATGATGAAACCCGAGGACATACAATTAACCGTTATTGTTGACAACACGCCGCTGCCCGGCTTCAACTCCGAGCATGGTTTTTCTCTCTGGATAGAAGCCGGAGGCTCCACACTGCTGTTCGACACGGGGCGCGCCACAGCATTTTCAGCAAACCTCCGTCTGCTTGAGATTGAGCTTGCAAAGGCTAACATGCTGGTGCTGAGCCACGGCCATTACGACCATACAGGAGGTGTTGCAACGGTGCTCAGTGAGGTTCCAGGAATGAAGGTGTGCATGCATCCGGGCGCACTCACACGCCGGTGGAGCATCCGAGAGGGTGTGGCAAAACCGACCGACATGCCCGATGAGTGCAAAGAGGCTATCCGAGCCCTCGCCCCCTCACAGATTCTGAGCGCCACAGGGCCTATTGAAATTCTTCCTGATATCTGGGTGACTGGCCCCGTGCCGAGACTGAGCGAATTTGAGGATCCCGGCGGCCCGTTTTTCCTCGACACGGAAGGAAACATTCCCGATCCGATTGAGGACGATCTGTCGCTGTGGATAAAGACTGCGGAGGGGCTGGTAATTATTGCAGGGTGCTGCCACTCGGGGCTGGTGAACACCATCAACCATATCAGATCGGTGAGTGGAGAGGAGAGGATAGTTTCGGTTGTCGGTGGCCTGCACCTTTCATCAGCAAGCAGCGAGAGACTTGAAAAAACGGTTACTGCGCTGGAGAAGTTCCCTATCGGGCGAATTCACACCAGCCACTGCACAGGAAGCGATGCGACCGAACTGTTCCGTAAAAGGCTCGACTGCCCGGTATCGTCCACGGCGGCAGGCCTCCGGTTCACTCCTTAAGGAAGCTTCTCGGGGGCACCATGAAGCTCAACGGTCATGCTCTCGGCCCGCTCTTTCATAGCCATGAGTATCCCCGGCAGATCTTTTTTCTGGACGGCTCTGACAAAAAAGTCGGGAGCAAAAAAATCGGGCTTGAGGTGAGCGCGGAATGTCAGCACCTTTCCCCGCACACCCTTAGAGCTTGTAATGGTCCACTCTCCCCTATAGAGCCTGAAATCCCCTTTGGTCTGATGGAAGGAGAGGCGGTTGGGGTAGTCGCCCTTGAGAAGAAACTGTATGGTGACTGTCTTTTTAAAAAAGAGCACCCCTGTCCGGCCGGTTGAATACACCTCCTGCTCAGTGCCGTTGTCCGAAATCAATCTGCTGTCTTTCAGTTTCGGCACAAAATCTTTGTGGTTGTCGTAATCGGTCAGAGCTCGCCATATGGAAGCTGCCGACGCATCAATACGAATCCTGCCTATCACCCCTGTAATTCCATCTTCAAAATCCGAAGTGGATACAACCGTTTCGCCCTCATTCAGAGAACGCCTTTCCTCCGCAGTCAGGGCCGGTGCGTTGGCGGGAAAGATTGGCACGGCCAGCGCTGACGAAAACAGAGAGAGCGAGAGTGCCGCACACAGCAGCAGTCGACGCGCCATTGGCATTAAGCCAAATCGCAACATCACAGCGACTCCTTATAGGGGTTGTTACCCTTATGTTCCGCTATTTTACCATCAAGGCAGGCTGGGCATATGCATGTGGTATAGCAAAGGGAGAGTTCCTCAAGCACGGCCGTCGGAACAGTGCGCGATGCGCACCAGCATTCAGCGGAACCTTCACAGGTGAAGAGTACTCCGCAGATGGGACAGGAAATTGATTTCGAGGTAGTTTTCGGGGTCGATTCCTGTTGGCCGGAGTGTGTCATGGCAACTGAAGGGAAATAAACCTAGGAAAAAGAAAAGCGGGTGAGGTATGACTTTGTTCTCTGTCGGCGTAGCGGGATTTGAACCCACGACCCCTTCCACCCCAAGGAAGTGCGCTACCAGGCTGCGCTATACGCCGATGTGCCGTTTCGGACTGTAAGTATAAAAAAATCCGACAACTTAATGGCATGTTTTTTTATCAGACAAAAGTTGTCAACAATCAACATTCATTCTGTCAGAAAAAATAAGAAACTAGGAACTATCCCACAATGACTCACATGAAATTACGATACAAATTTAAACCATTACTAAAAAACAACTTAACAGAGGCCACCACAATGTATAATCCCGGCCAGATCCCGCAAGCATTCAACACATACTCAAATCCATCAACAAGTTATCCACATTCCGTCCACATCTACAAAGAGTGAAGACCGAGAGCTACGGCTGGAGCCGGCGGTGCTTGATATACTCAACAATTGGGGGAAGAATGGAGAGTATTATGATGGCAAGAATAAGCAGCTTGAAGTTCTCCTGCACAAAGGGGAGCTGCCCGAAAAAGTACCCGCTGTAACAGAAAATGGCGACCCAAAGGAGGGCGCCGACAATGTTAAAGAGAATGAAACGATGATAGGTCATGGCGCCAATGCCGGCGACAAAAGGGGCGAATGTTCTCACAATGGGGATGAATCGGGCAATAATGATGGTTTTGCCTCCGTATTTCTCAAAAAAGTGGTTGGTTTTAATGAGGTGCGAGGGGTTGAAAATGAGAGATTTCTCGTAATCAAACACCCGCGGACCTACCTTGTGGCCAATTGCGTAGTTGAGGGTGTCGCCCAAGACGGCGGCAGAGAAAAACACCAGAAAGAGAATGTGAGGGTCAAGGGCTGAGGCAGCCAGAGATGCGAGCGATCCAGCAGCGAAAATAAGAGAGTCGCCGGGTAGGAAGGGGGTGACAACCAGGCCTGTTTCGGCGAAGACGATAAGAAAGAGAATGAGATAGAGCCAGAGGCCGTAATCGGCGGCAAGCGAAAGTAGATGGATGTCGATGTGCATGATGAAATCGACAAGGGGCGCAAAGAGGGCAATGGGCGAAAAGTCCATGGGAAGAACTGTGGGTGGTAAAAAAGTTATGGGAGGGCTTTCTGCCCTTTCGTATTATAAGTTATATATTAAACTTTTCTTTTTGGCAAACGATTCAGACTCCCGAACATGAGCTATTTCGCCACCGATCGATGCCGGATGTATTACGAGGATACCGCGGAATCGGATCCGTCAGCAGCCACCCTGCCGGCAGTACTGTTCGTCAATGGATGGGCAATATCGGCCCGTTACTGGAAGCCGGTGGTTGAGCTGCTTTCACCTGGCTACCGCTGCATCACCTACGACCAGAGCGGCACGGGCAGAACTCTCATCAAAGGGCACAACCCGTCGCTCACCATCGCCGGATTTGCCGATGAAGCTGGCGCGCTCATAGAGTATCTTGGACTCGCCCGATCCCGGAACCTGCATATTGTAGGCCACTCAATGGGGGGAATGGTGGCCACCGAGCTCGCACTCCGCTATTCAGAAGCCCTGCTTTCAGCTACAATTATTGCCTGCGGTATTTTTGAGGAGTCAATGGGTAATGCTGTAGGGCTTTTCATACTGGGCGGACTGATTGATATCTCACTCCATTTCAGAAACATTTTTCTGGCGGAGCCGATGAAAAGCATGTTCATCAAACGGGCGACGGCAAAGGATATAGGGAAGGAGTACAGCAATATCATTGTTGAGGACTTTGCCGGCTCCGACCGCGAGGCAACCAATGCGGTGGGCCGTTTTTCGATTGATCCGGAAGCGCTGAGGGAGTATACCCGAAGCGTTGTCAGCATCCCCTCTCCGGTGCTCTGCTGCGTAGGCATGGCCGACCAGACCATACCTCCCGAAGGAACGGTGACGCTCTATCACGAACGCAAAAAAAGGACCCAGGCCCATACAGAACTGGCACAGTTTATGGACCTCGGCCACCTGCCGATGCTTGAAGACACGGCCCGGTTCACGGCGGCCTTGAAAAAACATTTTGAATTTTCCGGGCAATTGTATAAAAAGAGCTCTTGATACCCGATTGTTATGAAAACCGCACCGAAACTGATGACTAATTTCAAGACTGACTGTTGATGACCATCCGACTTCGTAACTCTTCCTCCCTGGCCCTCCTCCTGGCCCTTGTCATGATCGCAGTATCTCTTACGGCAGCTCCGTCGGTCACACTCGCAAAATCGAACCTGTTCGGCCTGCCGAGCATTGAGGAGCTTGAGAACCCCAACCCTGACCTGGCATCACTGGTCTATTCGGAAGATGGCGTCATTCTGCACAGGTTTTTCCTGAAAAACCGAACCTTTGTGCCGCTTAAATCCATTCCAATGTCAGTACGCAACGCATTGATTGCCACAGAGGATGTTGCGTTCTACCGCCACTGGGGGGTCGATCTCCGCCGTCTGGTGATTGCCATGGGCGAAAATGTGGTGAGGGGCAGAAGCCGGTGGCACGGAGCGAGCACCATTACCCAGCAGTTGGCCAAAAACCTTTTTTTGACGCAAGAGCGAACCATCACACGAAAGATGAAGGAGTTCGTTACGGCGGTTGAGCTGGAGAAAACCTATACGAAAGACGAAATCCTGGCCCTCTACCTGAACACCGTCTATTACGGTTCCGGTGCATACGGAATTGAGGCTGCGGCAATAACCTATTTCGGCAAAAAAGCCAGTGAGCTGACTCTTCCCGAAAGCGCAACACTGATTGCCACACTGAAGAACCCGACAGCCTACAACCCGGAAAAGAACCCGTTAGGCTCACTCGGACGGAGAAATCTAGTGCTCTCCCTGATGGAAAAGGAGAAGTTTATCACCCCGGCTGTGGCGGCCAAGGCGAAAAAGAGCCCTCTCGTCATCAAATATACTCCCGTCAGCCACCACGGCGCGGCACCCTATTTCACCGAGTATATCCGCCAGACAGTCAAGCCCGCAGCACGGCTTGGCGATGTAAATCTCCACCGCGACGGCCTTACAATACAGACCACGCTCGACAGCCGTATGCAGAAATATGCCGAAGAGGCTGCGGCCGAGCATCTTGCCGGCCTGCAGGCAACCTTCGACCGTTACTGGAAATGGACCGAACCGCTGAAAAACCAGATGATCAGGGAGAGCGCACGGTACCGTGAAATGCGTGACGAGGACGGGCTTTCGGATGCAGTGGCAATGACGAAACTCAAGGCCGACACGGTCTGGCTGAAGGGGCTCCTTCACGATAAAACACGCATTCAGGTGGCTCTTGTGGCCATAGACCCGAGCAACGGCCATGTAAAGGCTTGGGTGGGCGGAAACAAGTTCACTCCCGAGGACTACAAGTACCAGTTCGACCATGTTTGGCAGGCACGGCGCCAGCCGGGCTCCACCTTCAAGCCCTTTGTTTACAGCGCAGCCATCGACAAGGGCATCCCCGCGAACTTCGAGGTGCTCGACCAGCCGCTTGAGCTCAAAAGCGGTGACGGCATCTGGTCTCCGAGAAACTCCGACGGCTCTTCAGGAGGGTGGACCACACTCCGCTCGGCCATTACCCGCTCACTGAACCAAGTAACGGTGCGGCTTGCTTACGAGCATCTCAGCACATCCGAAATCATCAGCTATGCGAGAAGAATGGGGATTTCTTCACCCATCCCCTCGAACCTCTCCATTGCACTTGGTACGGCTGAAGTTTCACCGCTTGAACTTGCTGGAGCGTTTTCTACCTTTGCCAACAATGGCGTCTGGAACGAACCCGTATCCATTCTGAAGGTGGAAGACAAGAACCACCACACCTTGTCGGAATATATTCCCAACAGCCGCTTTGCCATTGATTCCACAAGTAATTTCGTGATGGTCTCCATGATGAAGGATGTCATCAATAAAGGAACCGGGATTGCCGTTCGCGCCCGCTACGGGCTCGACATGGAGGCTGGAGGCAAAACAGGCACCACCCAGAGCCTTCGCGACGCATGGTTTGCAGGCTTCACGCCTCAACTGGTTGCCGTGGTCTGGACCGGGTTTGACGACGAGCGGGTCAAGTTCACATCAATGGAGTACGGCCAAGGCGCCCGTGCCTCGCTGCCAATCTGGGCCGGATTCATAAAACGCTGTTACGCAGACCCGACGCTTGGCCTCGAGAACAGGTATTTCCATATTCCCGATAATGTCATCGCCGTACCCATCTCCTCAACAACCAACCGGCCGTCTAACCTCTACGACCCCGATGTATACATTGAATATTTTACCCCGAAAGGGTTCCAGTATTACCAAAACCAGCCCGATCATTCCGACCAAGTGGTACCCGAAAAGGACCTGAAGAGCGAATGGAGTTTCTGATGCCGGCTTTTCACTAAACCAACAACCGTCTTCTCATGCAATCAGTCCTGGTACTGGATTTTGGATCACAATACACGCAGCTTATCGCCCGCCGCATACGCGAACTCGGCATCTATTCCGAAATCCTCCCCTACAGCACCACCCCTGACACAATACGCGAGCACAACCCTAGGGCAATCATCCTTTCGGGCGGCCCCATAAGCGTCTACGGTGAATCGGCCATTCTGCCGAACCCTGGAATTTTCTCGCTCGGCCTGCCCATACTCGGCATATGCTACGGCCTGCAGGCAATAACCAACCATTTCGGTGGCGCGGTTGAAGGCTCCTCAAAGCAGGAATTCGGCAGGGCAAAAATTCTGGTCGACCGCAAGGAAGGGCACGAAAGCATACTCTTTGAAGGGATTCCCGATTCCGATGTATGGATGAGCCACGGCGACAAGGTTACCCGCATGCCCGAAGGGTTCCGCATCACAGCAAGCAGCGGCAACTCAGAAATGTGCGCCATAGAGAGCTATGGCCAAAAAGCGGCTCTGAAAATATACGGGCTCCAGTTCCATCCCGAAGTGCAGCACTCACTGTACGGAAAACAGCTGCTCGCAAACTTCCTGCTCAACATTGCCGGCATTACCCCCGACTGGTCATCAAAAAGCTTTATCGATCACCAGATTGAGGATATTCGTGAGCGTGCGGGAAACGATACTGTCATCTGCGGCATCAGCGGCGGGGTCGACTCCACCGTGGCCGCCGTACTGGTAAGCCGGGCCATCGGCAAGCAACTGCACTGCGTCTTTGTTGACAACGGGTTGCTCCGCAAGAACGAAGCCGAAAAGGTGATGAAGTTCCTCAAGCCGCTGGGGCTGAAGATCACCCTTGCCAACTCCCGCGACCTCTTCCTCGGGCGACTGAAGGGAGTTGCCTCACCGGAAAAGAAACGCAAAATCATTGGGCGCACCTTCATCCGCGTCTTTGAAGAGCACATTCACGAAGAGAAATTTCTGGTGCAGGGCACGCTCTACCCCGATGTGATTGAGAGCATCAGCGTAAAAGGGCCTTCGGAAACTATCAAGTCGCACCATAATGTGGGCGGACTGCCGAAACGCATGAAGCTGAAGCTCATTGAACCGCTGCGCGAACTCTTCAAGGACGAGGTCCGTGCCGTCGGCCGTGAACTCGGAATTGATGAAAACATACTCATGCGCCACCCCTTCCCCGGCCCCGGCCTTGCCGTCAGGGTTCTTGGATCGGTAAACCCCGAACGGGTTGAAATTCTCCAGAACGCGGATGAAATCTTTATTGAAGAGCTGAAATCAAGCGGCCTCTACCAGCAGGTATGGCAAGCCTTCTCGGTGCTTCTTCCTGTGCAGTCGGTAGGAGTAATGGGCGACAAGCGCACCTATGAAAATGTGCTTGCGCTCCGCGCAGTGGAATCAACCGACGGCATGACCGCCGACTGGGCCCACCTGCCACACGAGTTCTTGGGGCATGTGTCAAACCGTATCATCAACGAGGTCCGCGGCATCAACCGCGTCGCCTACGACATATCATCAAAACCACCGGCTACGATTGAGTGGGAGTAAAGAAATGAAAGAACTCCTCCTCATCAACATTGCAGGCCCAGACCGTCACGGGCTGACCGCCGAAATCACCTCGGTGCTCAGCGCTCACCTCATACCTGTGCTCGACATCGGCCAGGCGGTGATTCATAACCATCTCTCCCTTGGTATGCTGGTGGAAATTCCCGGCGAGACGAATTCCGCAGCCATTATGAAGGATCTTCTCTTCAAGACACATACGCTTGGACTTCAGCTTACCTTCACTCCTGTCAGCGAGACGGAATACGAGGGTTGGATTGGGCTGCAGGGCAAGGAGCGCCACCTGCTTTCGCTCTTGGGCCGAAGGATAACGGCCGAGCACCTTGGTCGGGTGACGGAAACTGTTACTGCACATGGGATGAATATAGACACCATCAGCCGCCTTTCGGGGCGCGTGCCTCTGGAGAACGGCAAGGAAAGCGACCAGACAAAAGCCTGCGTGGAGTTTTCAGTCAGGGGAAAGGTGGAGGATGAGGCGAAGTTCCGTGAAGAGCTGCTTGCCATTACCGACAGCCTCGGCATTGATATTGCCTTTCAGGAGGACAACATTTTCCGCCGCAACCGCCGCCTCGTAGTGTTTGATATGGATTCGACCGTCATCACTTCCGAGGTGATTGATGAACTGGCCATTGAAGCGGGGGTCGGCGCTGAAGTGGCCGCCGTTACAGAGCGGGCAATGCGCGGTGAACTCGACTTTTCGGAGAGCCTGCGCCTGCGGGTTTCAAAACTGGCGGGGCTTGAGGAGTCGGTGCTTGAACAAGTTGCCCGGTGCCTGCAGCTCACCGAAGGGGCAGAAACCCTTTTCCACAACCTGCACAACCTTGGGTTCAAAACCGCCATCCTTTCAGGCGGGTTCACCTATTTCGGCCTCTATCTGCAAAAAAAGCTGAACATAGACTATGTATATGCCAACGAGCTGGAAATCGAGAATGGGAAGCTCACGGGAAAAGTTGTCGGGCAAGTGGTGGACGGAAACCGGAAGGCTGAACTGCTGGAGCACATTGCCGGAAAAGAGAACATCCGCCTTGAGCAGACCATTGCGGTCGGCGACGGCGCCAACGACCTCCCCATGCTTGGTCGCGCAGGTCTCGGTATTGCGTTCCGCGCAAAGCCGATTGTGCGTGAAAGCGCCCGTCAGGCCATTTCAACCTTGGGCCTTGATGCGATACTCTATCTGATGGGATTCCGCGACCGCGATAGCCTGTAACATACTGTATCGCCGTGAGCAGGCTCATGACTGCGTTAGGCGGTGCTCGAAATCCTCATATACAGTGAATTATTGAAGGGTGCGGAGAGTGTCAGTCTATGTATTCCACGAATTTCTCAAACTCCTCTGCGGGTGGTAGCGTGATTGCTCCGGAGGTGCAAATGGGTACGCAGCGGGTGCAGAGCACAAGGCACTTATAGGGGTTGGCAACAACCAGTTTTGGCCGCTGAACGCCGGTGGGATCGGGAGGGCCGAGTTCAAAAACACCGGGTTTGCAGAGCACCTTGCAATCGCCGCAGCCATTGCAGAGATCGGGCTTGATGGTCGGGTACCAGGGAATCTCCTCCCTTGGCACAAGCAGCCGTTTCTTTTTTTTGACATACGCCTTCTCTGGGGGCTGCTCATGGGCCTTTTCATGGGCCTTCTGCGGTTCAGGAAGTGTGACCTGCGGTTCTGCGGGCGGGGTTGCTTCTGGCTGTTCGTCGTCAAACCCCTCCATTGAACGCGATTTGAGCATACGACGCAGTGAGCGAACGGGCCTGAAGGGGCAAGCGTCGCATGAGGGCTTTTCACATCGTCCAAAAAAACAGTCAAGAATCAGCATAAACTAAGGCGTCAATTGTGGCTAGGGGTCAGTTGATGATTTCCACAAAGTGGCGGAAGTCTTCAGCAGAAGGAAGGCTTATGGCGCCGGATGGACATCGCGCCACACATCGGGTACAGAGAACAACGCAATTGTAAGGGTTTGCAACCCTCATCTTCGGGCGGCTCTCACCGACAACGGAGCCCGGCTGAAACACTCCCGGCCGGCAGAGTTCCTGGCATTCACCGCATCCGTTGCAAAGATCCGGATCAATAGTTGGAAACCAGGCAATCTCTTCACGGGGCGCGGTGAGACGACGCTTCTGTTTTGGTGCAGGTATGCTCATAAGAACGGATCTCCTCTGTTACAATGAGAAAGAACGACGCCCTCTCGCATCCTGCACTTTGGGTGTGGAATGCGCAGGGTCGTCAACGATATTCTACTACCCTACCGTTCTCAGCTCGCTTTCTCGGGAGCGCCGCAGACGCAGCGGTCGAGGTTGCGGAGCTTGATTTCAACGGCTTCTGCTGCCTTTAGGAGCGGGTAGCCAGTGGGAGGGCCGGTGAGAAGCGGATGAGTACCGAACTGCATGGTAAGCAGTTCGTTGATGGTCATTTTGCTCTCGATAATGACACCTATCACATTGATAAGCTCGCCTGCGCTAACTCCTCCGGTAACTGCGCCACCAAGCACAAGCCACTTTCGCGGTTGACAATGAGTTTGACGAACTGAGCTGCGGTGCCGGGCATGGTTTTAGGTGCTTATCAATGCCTTCGACCCGCCGAGATCACATCGAATCCGCGCTCACGGCAAGTCTTCGTGACGCCTGCAGCTGCGAA
>FUWD013430195.1_pt6 | contig 17981 bp, 17 predicted proteins | sample 1063281 | NCBI WGS metagenome assembly FUWD01 (sample SAMEA79048168, study PRJEB19326) | metagenome | biome: marine | reverse complement strand
CGATTATGAATATATCAGATACCAAGTCGTCAAAACGTAATATAAAGTGGATTGGAATCGAAGGACAAAAAAAAGGAACGACTAAAAATACTGCCATAGAAGAAGAGGAAGAGGAAGAGGAAGAGGGACAACAAGGTGAAGGGGAAGAGCATGATGAAGGCGAAGGTGAAGAGGAAGGTGAAGAGGAAGATGATAATACATTATTAATAAATACTATTGCTGAAATATTACCATCTATAGTAGCACTTTTAGCATTATTTTCAGATAAAAGTAATTATAATTGTGGAACATTAGAAGAATGTATTGTTAATTGTATGAACAATTTGGATACACTTACTGAATTATGTAGTTGTAACGAAATAGACAAATCAAGTGTTTTTGCGTGTTATATGAATTACTCGTCGAAATTGCCTTATACAAAAGATAAATTACAAAAACTATTGCGTAAAATTATTGATATACTAAATTCAAGTGGAGCCGAACAATTACAGATAAATTTAAATATTATATTTACTAATATTAAAGACAGTATGGGTAGAAGTGAAAACCCGTTAATATTCGATATGAGTTCAGAAGAAATACAAAAAAAAATAGAGCAATATTTACCAGTTAGGCAAATAGAGAAAGATAAATTAGGTGAGGTGTTTACACCTATTGGTATAATTGAAGAAATGTTAGATAAGTTGCCGAGTTCAATATGGTCAAAACCAGACTTAAAATGGTTAGATCCAGCAAATGGGATTGGAAACTTTCCAATGGTTGCTTATCAAAAACTAATGAAAGGTCTAGAAAAATGGGAACCAAATCCTAAAAAACGAAGTGAACATATTATTGAAAAAATGTTGTATATGTGCGAAATTAATCCTAAAAATGTGAAAATATCAAGAAAAATATTTGGTTCGAATGCTAATATATGCTGTGGCGATTTTTTAGAGGAAACTGATAAATGTTTAAAACAATTTGGTTTAGAAAAATTTGACATTATTATGGGGAATCCACCATATAATGAAAATGGTATTGGAAAAGGTGGAGGAGTATTTTGGAAACAATTCGTAACAATGTCCCTTAAAATGTTGAAAAATGATGGTTTTCTAGTGTTTATACATCCCACGGGATGGAGAAAACCTGCCGGAGAAAGACAATCTGCAGGAGACATTTGGGAGGAGTTTAAAAAATTTAATTTATTATTCACGAAAATAAGTGATATAAAGATACCTCATTTTCCAAGGGTAGACTATTATGTTTTACAAAAAAATAATAAAAAAACAAAAACCAGAATTATTAATGAATATGGAGGTGAAAAAACGGACCAAGAATTAAGTATATATGAATTACCGTTTATACCACATATTATTAATTCAAATGTTTTGAGTATTTTAAATAAATTATTTAATAAGAATAGTGGGGAAAAGTTTAACATCGTGTATAATCAGTCATTTAAACCAAATAAAGAAGATATGAATAAGTCTGGAATACCACACACATATTATTATGATATTTTAGAAAAAGACTATTTATTGGTTTATAAAAAATATCTAGATAAAAACATCCCCGAATATATTTCCAATAAAAAAATTATAATGACTTATAAAATGGGAAAAGAGAAAGCAAAATTGTATCCCAAATATTTCTCAACAGAAATTGGTTCTACAAGTAATACAATGTATCAATTGATAGAAACAAATGATAATAAAAATAATATTTTAAAATTATTAGACAGCGAATTAATAAATTTTTTATTAAAGATAACTCAATATAGTGAAGCTCCTAATTACATAAACGAATTTAAGATATTAAATATGATTTCAAAACCAAACAAGGGAACAATAAATAATGAAACAGATGTATATAGTTATTATGATATAACAACAGAAGAAATTAACTTTATTCAAAAAATATACAAAATAAAAAGATATAAATAAAATGAGGATGCTGGTAAAAAATCAAAAACTTTATTACAAAGAAACATAGAAAAGGGAAAGCTATAAAAACAATTGATAGAATTTTAAGCAAAAAAATAAAAGAAAAGCGAAACAATAAAACTGTTAAAATCGGCGGAAAGAATAAAAAAACTAGAAAACGAAAATCGATATTCAATTTATGGTAAAGTTAAAAAACAATATTTAACTTTCAATTTAAAGAGCGAGTTGTCCGAAAATCGGGCTTTTTATGTTAGCATTGTTAGTCATTTAGTGGTTACGAGTAGACAAATAATAGTAATATTAGTTTTGTAACACCATTTAAAGTAACAATATTTATGATTGGGAAAATCGGGCTTTTCATGTTAGTCATAATTAGTCTCGATAGACTAACATAAAAAGCCCGAATTTGGATTTTCTTAGAATTTTTAAAAATATTATGCTAACAACAAATTATTTTACAAACCACTTTTAAAGCATTATGCAGTGAACACGTTTTTTGACATCTGGAACCTTCCTCTCCTATTTTTTTTTGGACATTTATAAATGTCCAATTTTTTTTACAACCTATTAATAATGATTCATTTCCCAACAATTATAACACTTATCGGATTTTCAATTTAAAGAACGTTTTTTGTTATCTTCCAGAATATATAAGAAATATTCATATAACAAATCGGCTGCTTTAGACCACGAGTAGTTTTTGGAAATGTATTCGATCATATATGCTGGATCTAATTTTGGACGGATGTCAATACTTAATATCGCCGCAATCAAGTCAGTACCTTCAATTTGATTATATGAGTTGCCTGTAGTAGTATCACTGATTACGAATGAGTTCACATAAGTTATAAAATTCGTTCCTCCATTATTATAAATATCATTCATGTATTGTTCAGTGCTACCAGTTATCGGTACTACTACGCGTCTTCCTGCTGTCAAAGCTTCCAAAGGAGACAAATTAAAACCCTCTGCTAAATATGGTGATACGTATATATCAACAATGTTATATAATTCATTTAATGTACCGAAAGAAAGCGTAGAACCAGTGAAAATTATATGATCCAATAATTTTACAGGAAATTTAAATTCTTTAAAAATTGTTTCTAATTTCGTTTGTGAATCATATAGTTCATTACTACCTTTTAATAGTAGCTTGTAATTGGTTTTACCTTTGACTATAACAATATCATGTAATGCGCTCAATAATATATGGATACCCTTGTTGGTTGTCATAGCACCGAACATGCCAAGTAAGATTGTATCCTTCGAAATACCCATGCTCTCTCGCATTGTATCACAGGTTATTTCTGGAATCGGATTGAAAACACTGACATCCGAACCATGTGAGATTATGCGGTTGCGTGAAGCAGGTAAATCGAATATTTTTTCCATACCAAAAGCGGACCAACTACTAGGAGATGTAAAATACAATTCACTATGTGTATGTATATGAGTATTTATATCTTCCATATTTGTAAAATCTGGTTTAAAATAATGAGTATTTAGAGTATGAAATTCGCATGTATAGAAAACACACTTAGGTATATTAGTAATAGACGTAATATCATACGGAAATGAAATACTATAAATCAAATCTATATGTTCTCCATTCCATTTATTAAATCCATTTATAAGTTCTGTGTATTCACGGTTATAAATGGACGGTGAGTTCCTCACCCAATTTTTACCATAATATTCTGTTTCTTTAACGTATAAATTTATATGGTCTTTATGATTCTTGTATAAATATATCAACTGCATACAATTTACTATAGCATAACTATGATGAATGTTGATCCAACCATTCACTAATATTGAAACTGTCATATAATATAATACACCTATTGCAGATTTTATATTGTGTATTATACATTTGAATATTTACGGAATAAATCAAGTTAGTCAATAAGGTATTTTTCATAGAAAAAAAATAAATTACAATGAATAATATATTTTTTTTTTTAAACTGGCGTTTTCTCAACTGGTGGAGTTGGTGGAGTTGGGTCAAAAGGCTTTATAGTAATTCCCTTCAAACGTGAGATATAATTATACAAATACATATCATCATTTCCCCATGCATTGTAGTCATCTCCACTCAATGTTATTATTTCAGAACTCACAAAAGTATCAGATGTATCTATATAAGTAATTCGCACACGAACCTCGTTAAATAAGGATACGCCTTCTATTGAAACTCGAATAGAACCAATTGTTCGCGAAGATACACGTTCAAATGGTTCTATTTTAAGAATAGTTATATTAGAACTCATATTATACACAATCTGGACATTTAAAATGGGACAAAAATCCGCATAAAAAAATACATTGATTACATGTTTTGGTCGTTTACCACATCTAGTAGAAGTGGAAAATGTTACGGTTTTGTTTTGTTATATTTGGCTATTACTTCGCCATCCTTTTTTTTTCGGCAAAATAATAATCACCATCATCGTCAGATGATACATCAGTAATATTTCCAGTAGAATTCCATTCTCCATGTGCTGACCCATATTTATCAGAATTGTAATCAAAATCTTCTTCTCCTGTATATTTATTTTGTTTGTATACAGGAGAAGGGACAATTACAGGAGGAGTAGTTACTGTTTTTTTGACACATTTACCTGTGCTATCTCGTCTTGATCCACTTGGGCAACGTTTTTTTTTGCCTCCAGTTGCTCGCGATCTCGTACGCCTTTTCTTACTAAGATTGCTGCGATACTTGGCATTACTTTTACCATTAGTTCTTTTTCTAGTTCTACCGTGCATTGTCATTATACATTTACATTATATTAAATTTGGCTGCATCAAGTCGATAATGTTGTAAACTTATCGGTCATAATCCTTAAGAAATGAAAATGAAAAAAAACACCTAAATAACATATAAACTATAAATATTCAACAATAGTGAGATTTATTTCTTCTTATTCTTCGCAGTGCGGTTATGTTTTTTACGACAAAATGTGCGTTTGGTTCCTTTTGCAACCTTGCATCCCCTTACTTTCTTGCAAACATTTGGATTTTTGGTTCTCTTGCGAGTGCATAATGATTTACCCATTATATGTATATTATAGTGTTAGATTTTGTTTTTTATCATTATTTGGAAAGTATAATTTTTTGGCGCAAAATTGATTGAAATATAATATTAAAATATAAATGTAAAAATCTAAAGCAGTTTATATATAAAATGGAGTGTGAAATATGTATCGAAAAATATAATAAATCGAATCGCCAACCTGTGATTTGTCCATATTGTGAGTATAGTGCGTGTCGTAAATGCTGCGAAACTTGGTTGTTAAATGAGACAAACGCAAGGTGTTTAAATTTATCATGTGGCAAGGAATGGTCTAGGCAAGTTGTGGCGAGTGTATTTACTAAATCATTCATGACCAATGAATACAAGAGACATAGAGAATCAGTATTGTTCGACCAAGAACGTGCATTACTTCCAGCTACACAGCCAATTGTAGAGAACATTATTCGACGTGAAAAAATAGAAATAGAAATAAAGCGCATCGAAACCGAAGAATTAGCAGCGATTTACAAACGCATTGGCACACTTCGTAATGAATTTAATCGTATGGATATAACATCTAAAAATCCAAATGATAGATCCGTATTTATCAAAGCTTGTCCAGATTCAGAATGTCGTGGATTTCTCAGTTCACAGTGGAAATGCGGATTGTGCGAGAAATGGGCGTGTAATTTATGTCACGAAATCAAAGGATTTGCTCGTGAGTGTGATCATGTATGTGATCCTGATACTGTAGCAACTGTTGCATTATTAGAAAATGATACTAAATCCTGTCCCAGCTGTGGAACCGGTATCCATAAATTAGAAGGATGCGACCAAATGTTTTGTACGTTGTGTAATACTGGATTTAGTTGGAGAACTGGTCGCATTGAAACCAACATTCATAATCCGCATTATTTCGATTGGTTGCGTAGAACGGGTGGTGAAGTAGAACGCAATCCAAATGAGATAAGATGCGGACACGAAATAAATCGCGCGTTTGTCAGAACCTTAGTTTCATATATACGTTTGAAGAATTTTCCAAATGATATAATCTTGCGTGTTACAAATATTTGTGAATCCATTATCCATTTCCGTTACGTGGAAATGGACCGATATCCGTTAGACCGCGTATTAAACAATCAGGATTTACGGATACGATATTTACGCAATAGAATATCGGAAGATGGTTTCAAAATTCAAATCCAACGACTAGAGAAAAAACATCAGAAAAATCGTGAAATACATAACATATTTGCTTTACTTAATACTACTGTAACTGATATATTGTATCGATTTGACGATGCAACTAAAACGGTTCCTGCGTCTTATAGTTTTGACGAGGAAAAACGTAATGTATGTAATATATTAGATGAAGTTGGACCCATTCGTGAATATGTGAATGAATGCCTCGAAGATATATCTAATACTTATGGTTCTCGGAAATTGTATATAACTGAAACAATACGAATACGATAATATATGTCGTCGCGTATCTTATCCTTCCTTTTGATATACGATATTACCGCATTCTCTGGCAACAGCATGTATCACTTTAGGATAGTAAACACTACGTTCGTAGCCTGCGATCGTATTTCGTTGAATATCCACACATTTATTAGAGAACTCTGAATTACAATCCTTGTAATCTGGGTTTTCTTTTTTCCAGTCGGACAACTTTCCCATACTTCTATAAGAAACTGTTTGAATTGCATTATGTAGTTTCGTATCATCCGTTTCTTTCGTCCATTTATCCTCATCTTTGATGTACATGGTTTCACGTTTAACATCAGTGCAATGTATTGGACGTTGATTGATTCCAAGTTGTTTCAAATTATCCAAAAATATCTTCGAAATACCATCCACAAAACCTAATTGGGCATTGTTCTCCAAGTCTTCGTAAGAAATCTGAATATTCTTTATGAAATCAGAGAAGTTGATCGCATCCTTACATGTTTCATTGAGAAATAGATTGATGTTGAATTTTTGATTGTTATTATTGTTCGTCTGATTTATTGTTGTAGGTTCTCTGTTTTGTAAATCCTTATTTTGTAGTATTAGTATTTCCATAAGTTCTTTATTCTTGGCGAGTAATTCCAATATTAGTTGTTCGTTCGTGTTTGTATTCGGAACGGGTATATTCAAATCATCATTAATTGGTTTACATTTTTTTTTGTGATACCATAAACCGACTCTAGATTTATAACCTTTACTACAAATAGAACAATTATGCTGTGTCGATTGTTCGGGGGAATATTTGTTAACACTAGTTAAGATATTTTTGTTTTTGTGCTTACGAGTGTCCAAATGTTTATTATAATCTTTTTTGTTACTGGTTTCAATGTTACATAATTCGCATTTATATTTGGGATTTTTATCAAGGGATTTTGATAACATCGCTATATATATTCTTTAACAATAAATCCCCTAAATCGAACGAATTCTAAAAAATCAAATTTTATTAAGCAGTAAACGTAATTACATATACTACTAATTTCAAAGCTTTATGCTGTAAAACCATATTTTCATGAAATTTTGGAGGACTACTTACAGTTATTGGACATTTAATAAATGTCCGATAATTATTTCAACCTATTAATAATAGAAATGAACTTTCAAAGCACGATCTTTGTAATATATACCACTAATAAAGACAATATCACATATCTATTATGCGGTCAGAATGCGAAATGATGTATAAAATTGAAACATTTTTCTTATATTATACAAATGAAAATAATAAAGTAATAAATATCATAAAATGATATACGAAACATTCCTATTTAATCGTGAAGAATTCAAAATCCATATTGGTAAAAACGCACAAGAAAATTGGGATTTAATTGACGCATCCACGCCAGACGATATATGGTTTCATATAAAGGATCTACCATCTTCTCATGTATTTCTACGAACAAATAGGAAACTCAAATGTATACCACGTAATGTATTAGTACGATGTGCCTGTTTATGTAAACAAAAATCACAATCGAAATCTATGAAAAACTGCGAAATTATATATACTGAAATATCGAACGTAAAGAAGGGAGTGCATATTGGAGAAGCCATCGCAAAATCAACTCATTTTATAAAAATATAGGCAATTACATGGTATGCATTCTACAGTCATTCATAAATTCTTCGTCAGTTTTCACAATTGTATCCTGATATTTTCCTTTCAATAATGCAACAACAATATCTGTCAGTTGCGCTGGTTCATAATTCATATTTACTATCTCGCCAGTTATGATATTAAGAATTTTGAATTTTTTTGCTGGCTTATCCAGCATATCCCATATCCATGCATATATAATGACTTGCAACTTATGGTCAGTGGATATTTCACTAGTACATTTCAATTCCCAGATGCTGGTATCTGTTAGCAAATCAACAATTGCGGTGAAACGAAATCGCATATCTTGTGGGAAATGGGGAGAAAGCACCTGATCAATTTTCGCATGTAGTTCCTCCATAGAATGATGGATTATTGTATATTCTGCGAGAACATGAGGGTTCTCTCCTTTTAATTCAATTCCTATTATAGAATCCAAACGGTCCATGCAATTAAGCATAACTTCTTGAGATATCCAATTATATTCGTCAGCTCCAATTTGTTTCAACTTGAAATAGACCCGCTCTTGTGTCGCGGTGTGGATATTTGCTAATAAAAGGTAATCGCCAATCGAATTACACTGTTTAGGAATTTCCTTGACAATGCGTTTTAAATACATATGTTCATTTTCTTTCATATCGACCAAGGATGTTTCTACCATTTGATGTAAAAGGTTCTGTCGGGTCAATCGTTCATAATACATCGATGGAATTGCGATTCCATTGAGGTCACTGACAGATTCAAAAAATCCACTCTTAGTTTTCATGATCGCTGGTATATCAATTGTATGTGAAATGGGAGAACATATAGTAAATAAACTATCAATAATTGGTGAAATATAATCCAAAACATCATCTGGTATAAACCGTATCATTTTTGTAGGCGTTTCGTATTTTTTACTTATTAATGATTTTGTTTTTTCGCTAGCTTCATCCTGATAAAAAATAGACCGTGGAGTACCTTTGAAATTAATAAAATCGGATTTAACGAAATCGTGATGTCCCATCTTTAAGAAATCTAACGGTCGATCGGTCGGATATTGATCAAACTCTAATAAATATAACCCATCTGTTGCTCTAGTACAACCCACATATAGAGTATTAGGGCATTGTGATTTATCATCTATGGTTCTCGCAAATTGCGAAAAATAGTTATTGTCGAATCCGACTATGAAAACGTGTTTGCGCTGTCGTCCCTTCGCACAATGAAATGTAGAGAACACGATCTTACCGTCAATAACTCGGTCGTCTAATTTATCTGCTTCGAACATGGGAAGATGACAGGGTATATTTTGTTCCACTAGCGCGTTCTCTATTTTTCGTACATTGCTATTCAGTCCTTTTATAGATGCCGATAGAACAAATATCTCACTGGGTTTCACACCGTCATTCAACAATTTATTTATTGTATAGACCACTATTTTTTCAATATTATGACGTGTATTTCGTATATACGTCACTGGTTCTCCAGAACGACATGTTAACATTAATTGAGAACCAAACATGACATCATTCACAAATTTCCCCATCTGGTCGTTAATCCTGTATGACATTTTAAGAGGACAATGGACAAATACTTGACTTTTAAGTAAATTAGATTCTTTCCATATATCACTAGACATCGTAAGAAATCTGGAATCTGCACCCTTAAACCCATACAAGCACTGTAGTGGATCACCTAGAATTAATATCTGAACGGGAGAACCCATATCACGTAAAAACTTCAAAACAAACCGAAAGTACAACTCGGAACAATCTTGAAATTCATCCAACATACACAAGTCAATTCTGGCAATTTCACTTCTAGGTTTCGTATCATTCAATAATATGCGTCGTATACCAGTATCACTGTGGCAATCAGGCGAATAATATTTCACTGCCAAACTATGAAATGTATGAATTGAAATGTTCTCCAGACCAATACGTTTTACCTTTTCCTTTATTTCTAAACGTAAACTGGAGTTATACGTTATCTGTAGTATCCTATGATCACTCATTTGTTCGGATGCCGAGAGAACCGTACTAGATTTACCAGAACCAGCAACTGCCGAACATATGACATTGTATCCACTTTTTAAATTATCTATTACAAGCTGCTGTTCCACGCTTGGTTTATTCATACCGTTTAAATAGTAAAAACGTTTAGTTTTTATACTATTTATATATTACATATTTGCACTACTACTTATGGTGTGGGTTTTTTATTTCGACCTGATACCCGTATTTTGAATGTCTTATTATTCTTTATTGCGCGTAATAATCTCATCTGACGTTTCGCATTTATTTTACTAGTGCATTTCGCGAATACGCGCTTGGTATTTTTGTTATAGACCTTATAACAATTACGATTGCGAACCTTTCTAGTGGAATACGGCATTATACTCTATAGTGATATTATTTTCATCATTCTAAAATTGGACTATATAGTTCGCTCGGAGTGTTCCACTAACATCGAGTGTGTATGCAGGTGCCGATGTTGATATACCTACATTTCCCATATAATATATATACCCATCTTCCTGAGACCATACAATGGGTCCAGTAGCACCAGTAGCACCAGTCGGTCCAGTAGCACCAGTAGGTCCAATTGGTAATATCTGATTCGCTAATGTAGTCCGAATATAGGACATAGTAGGCGGATTGAAGAAAATAGTTATACTATTTGCAAACGAACTAGTGCAGCAATATTGTTTCCCGTAAACCTTAATCCGAATATTAGAGTTCAAATCAGGCAGAGCAAAATATGGAAAAAACAATGAATTTACATATCGTTGTGATATAAAATTATTTGTAATCGGCGTAGGGGCATTTTCACCATCAATCAATAGAACTTCGTTACCTGAAGCATCCACATAATATATTCGCATGAAAAATACTACATCACCGATTGAACGATACTTGGAACTTGCATATAAATGTAAGTCCCATAATCCAGGGGCAATTGATGTAGTAGTTACTCCTACAAAATTAGTCGTAAAAACACCCAATAAATGTGCGGAAAGGTCATTTACCACAAATGTATATGATAACGAAGACTGTATCGAATTCATACTAGGATCTTCTATCAAATTCCCCGATGTATCTGGAATCACGATAGTCTGAGAAGGCGATAAAAATAAATTGTATTCGAGTGATAATCCTGGCGGACCTTCAACACCGATTCCTTTCGGTCCCGTTTGACCTGTAGGACCAGTTGGACCTGTTCTCCCAACCGAACTATATCCTGGTATAATGGATGTAGACGCCGATGTTGGAATGCAAAGACCAGTAGCACCCGAATTACATAATGGGATATTGAAATAATTATTCGAATTATTGGTTATAGTGTCCATCATAACTGACTGTGTTTGTTCACTAGATGTCGTTCCGTTTGTTCCCAAACTTCTTATATTTAATAAATCTATATAATCGCCAGATGACATGTTGTATACATATAGATGATGTTTGTTTTGCAAACGAATAAACGATTTGATAAGTAAATTCTAAATTATATCACGCAATATTTCGGGGAAAAAAAACCCCCATCCCAAACATGTGTAAAATTGATTTGAATTTGGCAAACAAATGTAAAACGAAAAAACTACGAACAAAAAAAAACATGAATTTAGACAATACTGAGCTTTATAATTTGGTGTTAAAGCTTACCGAACGAGTGAATCGACTCGAAAAAATGATTTCATTCAACCCTATAATTGATATTCCATCAATAAATTTATCAGATTGGGTCCTCAATTGTATGGTAACTATTGAGGATGTAGAAACGGTATACGAGAACAATGGGTTTATGAATGCAATAAAAAACTGTATAAAACGGAATCATACAATATCACGGTTCCCAATCACGATATTCAAAAACGTTATGTATGTATTCGATTCGAACAATTGGGAGAAATGGGATGCCACAACTCATTTATATGCAGTGGTACGAGACATTTGGCGTAAGTTTATTAAAATACATATGGAAACGACTATATTAGATGACGAAATGCATGACATACATCGCAAACTTATTATAGAAATGAGACATAAATTGTATGATATAAAGAAGAATCGGATGGAATTGTGTAAATGGTTGATGAAAATTGATTCATAATGCAATTAATGTTAGAAAATACAATAATACCACAATACAATGTTAGCAACAAAGAACGCACACGAAAGAGATAAATATATACAATTTGATGAGGGTCCTCATATATACACTGTAAAAGGGGAACAAGGATATACGTCGGTAACTACTTGGAATCACGAGCATTTTTCCCAATTCGACAGTGCAAAGATAATCGGAAACATCCTAAGAAGTTCAAAGATGAAAGACACGAAATACAAATATTATGGTATGACGGCTGAGGATATTCTCAAGTCATGGGATGAAAACCGAGATGCAGCTGCGTCTGCTGGAACCAAGACTCACTATAATATTGAATGTTTCTACAATAATATTACTGTAGAAGACGACAGCATAGAATTCAAATATTTCAAGGAGTTTGTGCGAGACTATCCACATTTGGAAGCATATCGCACAGAATGGTGTGTGTTTTACGAAGAGATAAAGGTGTCAGGGTCGATTGACATGGTATTCCGTGATAAAAATACTGGCGAATATTTGATTTATGATTGGAAACGTTCCAAGGGTATTGAATATGAGAGTTATGGCGGAAAAAATGCAACCACTTCGTGTATTTCTCATATTCCAGATACGAATTTCTGGCATTACTCACTACAATTGAACGTATATCGAAAGATTCTACAGGAAAAATACGATATGAAAATAGTCGGGTTGGCATTGGTTGTTCTGCATCCAGACAATCACAATAAGACGTATCAAGTGATAGATGTGCCTATGTTGGACAAGGAAATGGAAGATCTTTGGAAAACAAGAACTCGGTAAAAAAAATGATATAAAAATATACAAATACAACTATTAAAAAATGCATAAAATAATTAGACGATTTATTTTTTATATGTATATTCGCGTTTTGTATACATATTACATGTTGAAAAATAGATTATTGCCACCACCCGTAAAACCAGCAGTATTGAACCCAATTGACGAGTATATTAAACCCAGAAAACAAAAGTTATTAATGACATATGATTCAAACGTAAATATGAACGCAAATATTAATCCAGATATATATGATAGAAAACGTTTCAGCGAATTACTGAAAAGCGAATCAAACGAACTGGAACGTTTATGGAAAACACGGATATTGCACGAATCGACACCAAGAGGTCCAGTCATTATGTATTATGATATATACAAACAAGGATTCGCTTACTATTCTGACCAAAATGGTATACCGTATTCTATACTTAACGCAGTCGCTATGAGATATGTGGTTGCGTATTTTTGCAGAGACCTATTTTTTGATGAGATCACCATAACCGCTGATAAATTGTCGCCATTAGTGAAAATATTCAATGAAGAAGAAAAGAAAGCTACTATACACAAATCTCAACCATTTGCCAGACTAAAGACCTATAGGGCAACAACAATTGAACAATCCGACGAAGATAAAGAGAACAAGAGACCAAAACTAAAGAATAAATTCATTTCACTTGGAAAGACCTACAATTTTACAATTGTCCAAAAACCTCCAAAGAAAAATAGTAATACAATTACTAAGTTTGATGGTATGTTTTCATATAAAGATTTCAAAAATAATAATATTAAACCGTTGAAGAATTAAATATAAAAAGTCCATTAAAATGGACAGAAATCTTCATCGGTTTAAATCGTAACTGTATAATTTTTAGTATACCACTCTATAAATCCCGCGCTTTTTTCAAGCGAAAATGACATTCCTAGATGTGATTTAGCGATTAAATATGCCTTCATCTGTTTTGGTGATAAGGACGCTAGATATTTGTCTATGATTAATTGCTCCATATGTGTTTTTTTATATATAACCAATAAAAAAATATAGTACATTCCAAATCAATTTTTTCATTCTTTCAAAACATATAAGTATAAAAATAAATAAATTCGTATAGTATATATAATGTCACTTGCTACATTGAAAAAGAAAACTGCAACAAAATACAATAATATGAGTGTAAATCGTGAGGGGTTCTCTCTGGTTGGAACACACCGCTCCCAGGGATATGTAGGACAAGATACATTGGGACGTTCTTTACCGAAGACCCTAATGAGTGGAGATGTCGCCAAAGGTCATGGAGGATGCTGTGGAACATATTTTCGTGCCAATATAGTTCAATCTGCAGTTACATCAACCAATGACCCAAATGTGCTTAAATCTACAGTTGTTGGAACACACGGAAAATTAGCAAAATGGTTGAATACCCCAGTATACAATGTAACCAAACCTGACTCAACTCGCAATCTAAATACCCAACAGGATTATATTTATAGATTAGAACAAGAATCGATTCGAGAAACTGCGCTCTCAAAAACCGCAGACCATGTATGCAATATAGCAAAGACGAGTAAATGCAATCTATTACCCAGCAGTTTTATTGCTAGGAAGGGCAAATCGAATGTATTTACTCGTAATAAGGATACTTGCAATAGTGTGAAGGATTTGACTGGTGAAAGCAAATCTCATAATTTATACCTTTTACAACTTACCAAGAGATGCTACGAAAGTGATATGTATAAATTTCCGCATAGCACGTTGAAAACGCCACTACCGGGTAATTAGGAGGATTGACTTATTACAAATCATAAATCATCTTAAATGTCAAGACAAACGAGTAATTCGCATCATTTATCCCCAAAGGTCTTCCATGGTCGTCATATAGTTGAATTCGCAATCGTTGGATATCAACTGGACCGAAATACTTACGCGGTTCCGTAATTATTCCCAGATTATTTGCAATTAATACTGCAAATTTGTTAGTTTTGAGAGCAATTCGTGCGAGAACGTTCTCCCCAATATAATTATCATTAAATGCATTAAAAAATAGACGATTGGCGCTCCGCTGATAATCATCTATTCCCAAGTATACATAGCGCATTATTGACAAATCCATAATCGTATCGGATGTATATGCATTGGAACCTTGATATTTGGCTTTCGTGAATCCCAAATTCCAACCGAGTCTCGTTGTTATAGGCGAATCATCGGCACAGCAACTGATGTTTTTTGTGAAATCCAGTCCTATGGAATGCACTATATTAGATTGAAACGGACCAACATATAATTTGCCACTTCCAGAAGAGTTACTGTTAATATCAATGAAAAATTTTATATAGGAAAATACACTATCGGGATTTGTCAAATTTCCACTGATATCTGTCGGACGCAAAAGACTATTTATTTTTACGAGAAGATCGGTGGCATTGTAATTTCCATCAGGAATAATAATAACGGTTTCGTATGGTGTAATAGGACCACCATCGTGAAACTGGGTGTCGGCGTACATGTAAAGAAAATTATTACCGTATTTCGCAGATATAGAATAACACGCAATAGTGAATTCCAACGAAGACAACTGGGTAGAAACAACCTTATTGAGCTTGGACGGCAATTGAATAGTGAAATCGGACGCACTGGTGGTTTCGTAATTATCGCGGAAACGAGTATCTATAGATACATATTTGGTTATGGTTCTCGTATCCAGAGGATTCAATTGACCTGGGAAATATTCGCTGGGATAGGAATATGCGAATTTCCGTTCTGGTCGGGTAATCAATTCGTTATCAGCACGACCAATAGGAGTATACTCGCTATGTTGTTTACTATATTCTTTGGTTGGTGTTTCGTCAATATCAGTTTTTTTACTAGATAGAAGCTGTTTCGCTTTCGCCAAAAAATCAATCAAATCTTTTTTGAATTGTCGTTTCACATGTCCACTGGAAAGCAATTGTTCGCGAATCTCGTATTCTCGTAACTCAATATCACCTGAAGTATAATTTTGTTTTGGATCCAGAGTGAAAAACGTTTCAAGATCACCGATACTATAATTCGTAATATCTAAATCAATATCTGACATGTTACTGTATTATACTATAGTAAATTTATATTATAATAATTGCATATTATTGTTTCATTTTTTTTTGGTAATACTGCTTTTATATATGATTTTTGTATGTAAGTGGTATTATATTGGTGTTTTTTTGCGCTGTGCTTATGCTATATTATTTTATTTTATTTTTTTAATTGGATAATTTCATTTTTCAATTCATCAATCTGTTTCTGTAGTTGCTTGATACTTTGTAACATTAGAATACTAACTTTATCATAATGGAGCCCATACATTCCATTATTATTTTCAAAAACCAGTTCGGGTAAAACTTCTTTCACTTCTTGCGCTATCAGACCTATTTCACGATAATCACCATTATGTTCTCTATCTTTCCATTGATATGTTTTTGGTTCTAATGTCAATAATTTTAAATGTGTTTCACTCTCATCTATAGGTTCAATATTCTCTTTTAATCTTCTATCACTTGATGATATTACAAGAATGCCATCACTATTAGCCGAAACGTTTCTTGTTCCAGGTCCATTTAAAGAAATTACTTGTACAGCACCGCCAGTGAATAATTTTAAAATTGTTATTTCAGCTTCTGTTGTAGCATTTCGAGACAAAAAACCCATGCTATAATTACCATTACCATCAGAGAGATGTTTTATTGAAAATTCACGAATATTGATTGTATGATCTCTAGCTCTCATTGATAAAATTGTAGCATTTTGATTTCCAGCATTGAAAGCGTTTTGAACCGTTAAATGACCACCAAATATATTCAATATTGACGATGGGTTTGTCGTTCCAATACCAACTCGTCCGTGTGCGTTATGCCCTTTAATAGTCATTGCGTGAAAGGCGGGAATATTACCTCCTGAAGTCCAAAATTGCAGGTCTGTCTCATCTGTAAAATTACCATTACGTATCGAACGGATTTGTGGAAAAAAATCAGTTAATCCCATTTTTAAAATTGATTGTGAAACGGGCGGATTAATCGTTCCCATATTGCCACCGTTAACATTTGGTTCAGTTATTCGTACAGAACCAGATATTTGTGTCCCACCGCCAAAATCACTGTCGTGATTTATACTCAAAATCGATAATGCTTTTGTTCCTGAACCTAAATGAACTAAAGCACGTCCAGAAGAAGTTCCCGCACCACCTCTTGCCGAATTCCATAAGAAAAAATCTGACCCAGATGATGAAATACTACCACCCACACTTAAAGAACCCGATAAATTCGCCGAAGAAGAGGATAAAGCACCCGATATACTAGCATTACTATTCACAATTAATTGTTGTGTTATTAAAGCACCAGTGATATTCGCCGAAACGGCAGATAAAGTGCCACCTATAGAAAATACCCGAACATGACCTGAATTGCTACCGTTTCCATCGTTAAACAACGCCCCACTAGCAACTGTTCTCCCATCACTGCTTAAACTTACAGAAGACCCAAACCTATCCTCTGCAGCTTCCCCATTAATATCTGTTCCTAATTGGAACCATGATGAACCAATATATTGGAATACCCGAACATGACCTGAACTGTTACCGTTTTCATCGTTCAAAACCGCCCCAATAGCAACTGTTCTTCCATCACTGCTTAAACTTACAGAATTCCCAGACTAGTCGTTTACAGCTTCCCCATTAATATCTGTTCCTAATTGGAACCATGATGAACCAATATATTGGAATACCCGAACATGACCTGAATTGCTACCGTTTCCATCGTTCAACTTCGCCCCAATAGCAACTGTTCTTCCATCACTACTTAAACTTACATAAGACCCAGATGAGTCGCCTGCAGCTTCCCCATTAATATCTGCTCCTAATTGGAACCATGATGAACCAATATATTGGAATACCCGAACATGACCTGAATTGCTACCGTTTCCATCGTTTCCCGTCGTCCCAATAGCAACTGTTCTTCCATCACTGCTTAAACTTACAGAAGACCCAGAATTGTCGCCTGTAGTTGCCCCATTAATATCTACTCC
>FUWD013430216.1_pt4 | contig 17983 bp, 19 predicted proteins | sample 1063281 | NCBI WGS metagenome assembly FUWD01 (sample SAMEA79048168, study PRJEB19326) | metagenome | biome: marine | reverse complement strand
AATCATATGGAGGGGGACGTTACATGGATTTAATGATAGAAGATTTAAAAAAAGATGGATCAATCACTGTGAATTTTAATAACACCTATAATCCTTATTGTGTATACAATGATAAATATTCATGCCCGCTAACACCTAGAAAAAATCACTTAGATTTAAAGATAAATGCAGGAATAATGGCTTTTAAAGAGAACTAGGGGTTTATAGAAATCTCACTTTTCAAATCTAATTCTATTGCTTCTTTTAAAGCATCTAAATGAGCTCTTCTAACTTTTAATTTAGTTTGTGCGTGTGCCTTCTTATTTAAATTAGAAAACATTTTTGCAACTTTAATTGAGGTCGGTAATAAATCAGTCTCAGCAACAATAATATCTAAAAATCCAGCTTCTATTGATTGTTCTGGATTAAAAATTTCTGCATTGTTTACACTTCTGTTTAAATATACTTCTGATAAACGAGAATTAGCTAATATAATTCCTGCATGATGCATCGTCATACCAATCATAACCTCATTTAAACCTATTTTAAAATTGCCTTCAATACCGATTCTATAATCCGCAGACAATAACAAAAATGCTCCTTTTGCTATTGCATGTCCAGAACAAGCAATAATTATTGGAAGTGGATATGACAACATCCTTAAAGATAGTTTAGAGCCTTGTGTAACAAGTTCTTTGGCTGATTCAGGAGATTTTGTCATTATTTTTAAATCAAATCCGGCAGAAAACATTCCACTTTTCCCTGTCAATATTATGACTTTTCCTTCCTTTTCTGCAGCATCTAAAGAACTATTTAATCCTTCTATTACTTCATGAGATATAGCATTCGCTTTTCCATTATTAATTGTAATTATTACGTAATGTTCTTCTGAATGGTAAGCTACAAATTCGTTCATTATTTGTTTTTAAAAAAATTTAACTAAAAAGATTCCAGCGAAAACTGCTAAAAATCCAACTATAAAAGTAGAAATCGTATAAATAGCAAAACTTGTGAAATCACCAGATTTTAAAAAAACATGGTTTTCATATGCAAAGGTTGAAAAAGTAGTAAATCCACCACAAAATCCAGTTGCTAATAATAAAGTTGAATTCTGACTTATAGTATCATTTTTTGCAGCTAATCCTAAAATAACTCCGATTAAAAGACTCCCTAAAATATTAGCTGTAAATGTTCCGTATGGAAAACCACTATTAATATTGTTTAAATACCTGCCAAATACATAGCGTAAAACACTACCAAAACCACCCCCAACGAATATAAGTACTAATTGCTTCATTATAAATTAATTACAAATTGGCTTTTTTAAAATTTATTCTGCTAAATGAATCATCGCGAAAATTGCATAGTTTATCATATCCTGATAATTTGCATCAATTCCTTCGGAAACAATAGTTTCACCTTTATTGTCTTCAATCTGTTTTACACGTAATAATTTTTGTATTATTAAGTCCGTTAAACTAGAAACTCGCATATCACGCCAAGCTTCACCATAATCATGGTTCTTATTTAGCATTAACTCCTTAGTAACATTACTATGCTTATCATATAATGTTGTAGCCTCTGTAACATTTAAGTCAGGATTTTCAACAACCCCTTTTTCTAATTGAATTAAAGCCATTATAGAATAATTAATAATCCCTATGAATTCAGAATTCTCACCTTCGTCAACTTTACGAGTATCATTTTCTTGTAACTGACGTATTCTTTGCGCTTTAATAAAAATCTGATCTGTAAGTGATGGAAGCCTTAAAATTCGCCAAGCACTTCCATAGTCACTCATTTTCTTAATAAACAGACTTCTACATTCGTTTATTACGTTGTCATATTGTTTTGATGTTTCCTGCATCTTCAGTATTTAAAAAAGTATTTCTTCAAATGTAGTAAAACTTAAAAGCATTTCATTTATTTTTACAATGAATTTATCAACCTAATTTATGAAAAAAATTGTTGTTTTTTGTGGTTCAAGCTTGGGTTTTAATCCTATTTATAAAAAGGCTGCTATAAGTCTTGGGAATTATTTTGCTAAAAACAAAATAGGCTTAGTTTATGGAGGGGGGAAAATTGGAATGATGGGGGTAATATCTTCTACAATTTTAAAACAAAATGGTGAAGTTATTGGTGTAATACCAAAATTATTAGAAAAAGAAGAAGTAATTCATACAGAAGTTGAAGAAATGATTGTGTGTAAAACTATGAGCGAGCGTAAAGTAATTATGAGCAAACTAGTAGATGGATATATTACATTACCTGGAGGATTTGGGACTTTAGATGAACTTTTTGAAGTGTTGACTCTTGGACAATTACATATAGAACAAAAACCTATTGGACTACTTAATATAAATGGTTTTTTTGACCCTATTTTAGTGCAGTTGGATAAAATGGTGAAAGAAGGATATTTAAAGGAAGAAAATAAGAATATGCTATTAATTGGAAAGTCTATTAATGAATTAATGAACAAGATGGAAAATTACAAAGCTCCAAAAATTAATCATGTAATTCATAAAGTGGTATCATAGAATGACAATAAACTGTAAAGGAACTTTAATAGATTTATCAGCTCCAAAAGTGATGGGTATTTTAAATATTACCCCAGATTCATTTTTTGACGGTGGTAAATATAAAAATGACACTGATATCCTAGTTCATGTAAAAAAAATGCTAGTTGATGGAGCAACTTTTATTGATGTTGGTGCCTACTCTTCTAAACCTGGAGCTGTAAAAATTTCTGAAGATCAAGAAATAAAAAGAATACTTCCAGTTATTGATTTATTGATTAGAGAATTTCCCGATATCATTATTTCTGTAGACACTTTCAGAAGTAAAGTAGCTGAACTATCTATTAATGCTGGTGCAGCAATTATTAATGATATTTCTGGCGGAAATATGGATGAAAATATGTTTAAGACTGTAGCAAAACTTCAAGTTCCTTATATAATAATGCATATGTTAGGCACTCCACAAAACATGCAAAAAAACCCTATTTATAGTGATATTACTCATGAATTAATTTCTTTTTTTTCAGATAAAATTTTTAAACTACATCAATTAAAACTAAATGATATAATTATTGACGTTGGGTTTGGTTTCGGAAAAACTATTGATCATAATTTTGAATTACTTAAAAATTTATCTCTTTTTAAAAACCTAGACACACCTGTTCTAGTTGGAATATCTCGTAAATCTATGCTATATAAAACCTTAGATATTTCTGCTCAGGAAGCTTTAAATGCAACTACATCTGCAAATACTATTGCACTTTTAAATGGAGCTAATATTTTAAGAGTTCACGACGTTAAAGAAGCTGTAGAGGCAATAAAAATTGTAAATAAAACTTCTTGATTAATAAAAAAACTATTTAATTATGAACAGTCTTTTTTGCTAATACCTATTGACGACAAAAATTTATTAGTATTTTAGCATTAAACCAATTTAGAATATGTTCGATTTTATTGAGTTTTCTTTTTTAGATATTTTAGATATTTTATTAGTTGCAACACTTTTATATTATATCTATAAACTATTGAAAGGGACTGTTGCCATAAATATTGTTATTGGTATTGCTTTAATTTTTCTCATTTGGCAAATTACATTGGCTTTAAGAATGGAAATGTTAAGTGGAATTTTAGGGTACCTACTATCGGGAGGAGTAATTGCTTTAATTATTGTTTTTCAACAAGAAATAAGAAAATTCTTACTGATGATTGGGACAACAAATTTCTCTACGAAGAAAAGTTTTTTAAAACAATTAAAGTTTTTAAAAACAGAAATAGTGTCTGAAATAGATACAGATATTTTAGTGAATACTAGTAAAAATTTATCACTAACAAAAACCGGTGCTTTGATAGTGATTGAAAGAACCAATAGTTTAGATTTTTTAATTGACTCTGGGGATACTATGGATGCCTTAATTAATGAAGCTATCTTACAAAGTATATTTTATAAAAACAGCCCTCTTCACGACGGTGCAACAATTATTAGAGATAATTTTATAGTAGCTACAAGGGTAGTTTTACCTGTTTCCAATAGTGATAAAGTCCCTGCAAGATTTGGTTTAAGACATCGAGCTGCTCTTGGAATTTCTGAAAAAACCGATGCAGTTTGTTTATTGGTCTCAGAAGAAACGGGGGAGGTTTCCTATATAAAAGATGGAGAATTTGAACTTTTTAAGGATTATTCTGAATTAAATGAAAAGCTTAAAAAAGATCTAACGTAAGAAATATTATACCTATTTAATTAATCTCCAAAGCAAACTGCTTATCATAAAGATTTTTATAGAATCCTTTTTCTTTCATTAATAGTTCTTGATGGGTTCCCTTCTCTACAATAAGACCTTTATCCATAACGATAATTTTGTCCGCTTGTTTAATAGTTGCTAGTCTATGAGCTATTACAATTGAAGTTCTATCTTTAGTAATAGTTTCTGTAGCATATTGAATCATTTGTTCTGAATGTGAATCTACAGAAGACGTTGCTTCATCTAGGATTAGAACACTTGGTTTACTAACATATGCGCGTAAGAAAGCTATTAACTGTCTTTGACCCGAAGATAACATACCACCTCTCTCTTTTACATTGAATAAATAATCACCCGGTAATGTCATAATAAAATCATGTATCCCAATTTGCTTAGCAGCTATAATAACTTCCTCTAAAGAGATTTTTTCGTCTTTTAAAGTAATATTATTTAAAATTGAATCTGAAAACAAAAAAACATCCTGTAATACAATGGCTACTTGTTTTCTCAAAGATTCAATATCATATTGATCTACAGGAATATCATCAATATGAATTTTTCCGCTATCAATTTCGTAAAAACGATTAATTAAATTAATAATAGTAGATTTTCCTGCTCCTGTGGCACCAACAATTGCAACAGTATTTCCTTTTTTCACCTCTAAAGAAATTCCTTTTAAAACTTCTTCACCTTTAATATAACTAAATTTAACATCAGTAAATTTGATGTTTCCATTTAAGTCTTTTGCTTTTATTATTCCTTGTTTCACAATACTACTATCGGTATCTAAAACTTTAAAAACTCTTTCACCACATACAATTCCCATTTGTAACTGATTAAACTTATCAGCGATCTGTCTTAAGGGTTGAAATAACATTTGTGCATACATTATAAAAGCAAAAATTTCTGAGACGCTTGCAATTGATTGATTTACTACTTGCAGACCACCAAACCAAACAAGTAACCCGATAGCAATAGATGACAAAATTTCTGCAATTGGAAAGAAAATTGAGTAATACCAAATTGTTTTTATATAAGCCTTTTTATGTTTATTATTTATTTCTTTAAAATTATCATATTCAATATCTTCTCTATTAAAAAGCTGTACAATTTTCATGCCTGTTACACGCTCCTGAACAAAACTATTTAAGTTAGCTACTTGATTTCTTACTTCTTGAAAAGTTGCTTTTATAGCAATTTGGAATCTTTTTGTTGCATAAATTAATATTGGTAATACTGCCAAAGTTATTAAAGCTAACTGCCAATTTATAAACAAGATAATTACAGTTACTACTAACATTTTTAGTATATCACTAGCAATCATAAAAACTCCTTGTGTAAAAAAAGCAGAAATAGTTTCAATATCAGAAACTACTCTAGTCACTAATTTACCAACAGAATTCTTGTCGAAATAAGTCATCTTAAACTGTAAAATATGTCTAAAAACTTTCGCTCTGATGTCTCTTATAATATGCTGACCTACCCAATTTGAAAAATAAATAAAAGTAAATTGTAAAATCACCTCTGTTAATAAAATAACCAACATTAATAAAATAAAATATAATAAGGATTCATTATCCTTTGGAATTATAGCTTGATCTATAGTAAGCTTTAAAACATAGGGCCTAGCAGCAGAGAACAGAGCCAATAAAATAGTAGATGAGGCAGCAACAGAAAAATATAATTTATATTTTTTTGCAAAACCCATAAGTCTTGAAAATATCTTTACATCAAAAGCATTTCCTGTTTTGTTTTCCAAAATTTAATATTTTATCTCTGTTAAAAATAAGCCTTTTGCCGGAACTGATAAGCCAGCTTTACTTCTATTTTTACATTCTATAATATCTTTAAAATCTTTAACTGTTTTTTTACCAGAGCCAACTTCTATAAGAGTTCCCACGATAGCTCGTACCATATTCCTTAGGAATCTGTTAGATGAAATATAAAAAGTTAATTCATTCTTATTTTGAATCCAAACGGCTTTTGTTATATCACAATTAAATGTATAAACTTCAGTTTTCACTTTAGAAAAAGACTCAAAATCTGTGTAGTCTAATAATAACTTTGCAGCTTGATTCATTAAACTAATGTCAAAATTTTGTGAATGAATTTGCCATGAAAAATCTAATAAAAATGGATTTCTTCCTAAAAAAATCTTGTACTCATAGCTTCTACTTAACGCATCAAATCTTGAATGTTTTTCATCATCAACTAAAAATATTTTATCAACAACTATATCTTTAGGTAGGATAGAATTCAACTTAAAAGTAGAGTTGCTAATTAATTTTTCATGAATATCGAAATGAGCAAACATTTGGGTCGCATGAACACCACTGTCAGTCCTTCCAGCACCAACAACACTTATCTCTTTTTGTAGCATAATACTCAAGGCATTATTAACAATTTGTTGAACAGAAGTAGCATCTGGTTGAATTTGCCAACCATGGTAATTTGTTCCTTTATAAGAAAGCTCTATAAAATATCTCAATAATTATCTTTTTTTGAAGATGTCAAAATTACGAAATTTATTTTGTTTTTGTTATTTTTGCTAAGTGAAGAAAATCTTATTACTCTCTGATACGCATAGTTATATTGATGCTCAAATTATAAAATTTGTAAAGCAATGTGATGAGGTATGGCACGCTGGAGATATTGGTAACTTAGATGTTACTGATACGATAAAGAAAATAAAACCTTTACGAGCTGTTTATGGAAATATTGATGATAAAGATGCACGATCTGAATTCCCGTTAGATAATAAATTCACATTAGAAGGTGTAGATGTTTGGATAACTCATATTGGAGGGTATCCAAATAAATATAATCAACGAATTAGAGAAGAAATAAAAATAAATTCTCCAAAAATATTTATAGCTGGACATTCACATATTTTAAAAATACAGTATGATAAAAAATTGGAGTTGCTTCACTTAAATCCAGGAGCAGCAGGTAATTATGGATTTCATAAAATAAGAACAATGCTACGTTTTAAAATAGATAATGGAGAAATTAAAGATATGGAGATTATAGAATTAGCAATTCGTAATTAAACTTATATTAATTAAATAAAAAAACCGAAGATCGCTCTTCGGTTTTTTTGTCGCACTTATATACAAATTATAGTTTTATCGTAATCTATCAGCAGATTTTACGAGATCTTCATCCTTTTTAATAGCTTTATTTGCCAAAACAATAAGCAATATTGCTAAAATTGGTAAAAACATCCCAATACCTTTCTCCGAAATTTTCATTTCTCCAGGTAAATTTAGAGACACATATATCAATAATCCTAATAATAAAAGGTTTATCAAAATTGAAATTCTTCCAACTACAAACTGTAACTGTCTATTTTTATATAAAAAAATAGCTGTAAAAGTTAAAATAGCTGAAAGTAAAAATAGTAAAGTAATTCCTTTTAGCAAAAAAGAATCTTCATTAAATAAATCAAACACAAAAAATTTATTTTCATTTATACTCCATAATTTAAATACAAAAATAAGACCAAATGAAACGAAAGTGGCTATTAGCAAATAAATGGATTGAACTCTTTGTATCATATTTACAATTAATTAAACAAAAGTATCGTTTTCTTTTTTATAAAGAAAGTCTTAAACTCAGAAAAAAAACATATATTTGTGTATCAAACGTACAAATCATTGTTGTATAGTACTATATACAATATTTCAAAAACAAAAAAATCTTTCCTATTTTCTAATAAGAAATCATAACTTAACATAACACATATATAATGTTCGAAATATCTGAACTAAAAGCTAAGACTCTTGCAGACTTGCAAGTAATTGCTAAATCAATTGGCCTTTCTAAAACTAGTCAATTAAAAAAATTAGATTTAGTCTATCAAATTTTAGATACCCAGGCATCAAGTCCTAAAGAGATTGTTGCATCTGTTGGCTCCAATAATGATAACCATAAAAATTCTAAGCCCAAAAGAAAAAGGGTATCTATTGTACCTGAAAGAAAACCAAGACAGTTAGAGTCAAAAAAAATTGAGGAAGTTGTTCCCCAGACCGAAAAGGTTGAAAGGACTGAAACAACTATATCTAAAGAGATTAAAGAAGAAAAAGAATTAATAATTTCAAATCAGGAGCCATTAATTAAAAATCAAAATCCTGTACAACAGAAAAAACCTATTCTTCAGAAAAAACCTATTCAACCCAGAAACGATAATAGTCAAAAAACTAATTCGCAACAAAATAATAAAAATAAACCTAAAGAAAACAATAGAGATAAAAGTACTACTGTTAGTAAAGGAAATAGATCTAACAATAGATATAAAGATCCAGATTTTGAATTTGATGGTATTATAGAAAGTGAAGGAGTACTTGAGATGATGCCGGATGGGTATGGATTTCTTCGCTCTTCTGATTATAACTACTTATCATCACCTGATGATATTTATGTGTCTCAATCACAAATTAAATTATTTGGATTAAAAACCGGTGATACCGTTAGAGGTAATGTTCGCCCTCCAAAAGAAGGTGAAAAATATTTTCCTTTAATCAGAGTTTCAAAAATAAATGGATTAAATCCTAACATTGTAAGAGACAGAGTCTCTTTCGAACATTTAACTCCACTTTTTCCTGAGGAAAAATTTAACTTAGCTGAAAAGGGAAGTTCTTTATCTACAAGAATTATCGATATTTTTTCTCCAATTGGAAAAGGACAACGTGGGATGATTGTAGCTCAACCAAAGACTGGAAAAACTATGTTACTAAAGGATGTAGCAAATGCTATAGCAATGAATCATCCAGAAGTTTATCAAATTGTTCTTTTAATTGACGAACGTCCAGAAGAAGTTACTGATATGCAGCGTAGTGTTCGCGGAGAAGTAGTTGCTTCAACATTTGATGAACCAGCAGATAAACACGTGAAAGTTGCTAATATCGTCTTAGAAAAGGCGAAACGTTTGGTGGAATGTGGACATGATGTCGTTATTTTATTAGATTCTATTACACGTTTAGCCAGAGCTTACAATACAGTTGCTCCTGCATCCGGAAAAATACTTTCTGGGGGTATCGATGCAAATGCATTACATAAACCAAAACGTTTTTTCGGAGCGGCTAGAAATATTGAAAATGGAGGTTCTTTAACAATCATAGCTACCGCACTAACAGAAACAGGTTCTAAGATGGACGAAGTTATCTTCGAAGAATTTAAGGGTACTGGTAATATGGAATTACAATTAGATAGAAATATTTCTAATAGAAGAATTTATCCTGCTATCGATTTAATAAAATCATCTACTAGAAGAGACGATTTATTATTAGATGCTAAAACTGTTCAGAGAATGTGGGTTTTAAGAAAGTACCTCGCAGATATGAATCCAGTAGAAGCTATGGAATTTATTAATGAAAGAATTAAATTCTCTAAAAACAATGATGAGTTTTTAATATCGATGAATGGTTAAACTCATTAATTTAATATAAAAAACCCGATCAGACTGATCGGGTTTTTTTATATTTAAAAAGTATTTTTACTAGTTTAAACCGTACATAGAACCTCTATTATCGGTAATGTCTGTTGCTTGCTTAAGAGCTTCATACATCTTAAACGTTTGTCTCTTTCTTGTATCAGCAATTCTTTTTCTCTCAGAGTCATAATTTGGTAAGGCTGTGGGTAATTCCTTATTAGAGATAACGAAAGCATAAACACCCTTAGCTCCTTCAACTTTACTGTATAACCTGTTTAATTCAGCATACAACATAGCCCCAACAATTTTTGGCTCTGCACCTACTCCAGACAAAGTCGGATTTTGTAAACTAACGCTGTTTACTGATTTTACGCTTAATTTATTTTCTTTAGCAATTTCAGCTAAAGAAGTTCCATTAATTTTTTGTGAAATTAGTTTTGCTTTCTTTTTATTTAGTAAAATTGGTCTTACACTACCAGCAACTTTAGTTGCAGTAGCTAAACCTTTTTTTGTTTTTGAGCTTAAAAACACAACTACATGTCCGTTTTCTGTATCAAAACGTTTAAAATCTCCAACTTTAATATCTCCAAAAGACCAAGTAACAATTTGTCTTTCTTTTCCAAGACCTGGTACATTTTCATCTAAAACTTTAATACCAATTGCCGGTCTAGTTGAGTAATCATTAGCTTTTGAAACTTCGTTAAACTTTCTTTCTTTTGAAACTTCTAATGCAAATTTTTCAGCTTTTTCAAATACTGCATTTTCTGTAGCAACAGATGGAACAATTTTTTTTCCAATAACCGCTAACTTCATTGCAATTTGATTATTTCTTTGCTTATCAATCTTAATAATATGAAACCCATAAGGAGTTTTTACTATATCTATAGATCCTACTCTTTTTGTAAATGTAAAGTCTCTAAAAGCAGGAGTCATTCTTGCATAATTAAAGAATCCTAGATCTCCTCCTTTTGCTGAATTTGACTTATCTGAAGAAAAATCGTTTGCTAAACTTTTAAATTTTCTTTTATTTCTTTTTAAAACAGATAAGATACTATCTGCTAATACTTTAGCCTCTTCCTCCGTTCTTGTTATATCTTTTGTAACTCTTTGAGCTCCAATGAAAGGAATTAAAATATGGCTTGCTTTTACAGAGTCTGGCATTTTCGTAATTTCTGTAATTTTTGTCATTTTAAAGAATCCACTTTCTTTATATGGACCAAAAACATCTCCTTTTTTTCCATTAAACAATAAATCTGCAACTTCTACTGGAACCTGATTTTTGAATTTAAAGGTTGTATCAAGATTTAAATCTGAATCATTATCTGCTAAAAAATTAACATTATTTTTTGCTTCTCTAAAAGCATCTGATAAACTAGCAAGATCATTCTTTATTGAAGATTCATCCTTTGGTGTTGCTTTTGCATCAAACTTGACATATAATAAATCTCTAGACTCTTCTACCTGAAAGTCTTTTTCATGTGTCGAAATATATGATTCAATTTCTCTTCTTGTAATTTTAACTAAACTATCTGAAATAGAGCTGTAAGGTAAATACACAAACTGTGCATTAATTTTAGTGTTATTATTAAAGTAATTATTTTCTCCCTCTTTCAAAGAAGCTCCTAGACCAGAAACTACTAAATTATTATAAGTATTTCTTTCTGAATTGTCTTTAATTTGCTTCATGTAATTATTCCACGCGCTTGACAATTGTTCATTATTAATTTCTATATCTTTTAAAAATTGTTTTAATCTTAATTCATCAAATAAACCTGCTTCATTCTGAAATTGAGGGTTATCTTTTACCGATGGAGAGTTTTTAAGTTCAGCCCAAACATCATTTTCTCCTAAAACAATTCCTGCTTTATCAAGCTGAGCTTGATATATTTTTTTTCTAACAATATTATCCCAAACAGTCTTTGTTGCTTGCATGTCAGACATTCTGCTACCTGTCTGAGATTTATACTCTTCTATTGCACTTGCAAATTCTTGTTTAGAAATTATATCACCATCTACTTCTCCTATTTCATTTACTTTAGTAGAATTGAAGAAGTCTCCCAATGTAGAAGGATCGAGAACAAAAGCAAAAAGTGCTAGACCAATTATAATGATTAAGAACATTGAACGTTCTCTAATTTTTGATAAAACTGCCATAAGTAATTTATTTAATTTTCAGTAGGCGAATATACAATTTGGCTTTTAATATTGCAACCCAAACGATACTTATTAATATCTATTGAGTGAATATATAGAGCTAAATTAATTAAGTTTTAATAGTCATCTATTTCTAGAACATTAAGACTAACTTCTTCTATTTTAGTTGAAGTAACTTTAAGTATTTTTATTTTAAAATTATTAATTTCTACAACCTCATTTTGTCCTGGAATACTTTCTGTAGCATTGATAATAAATCCTCCTAAAGTTTCATAACCTTCTTCTTTGGGAATATTTAAATCATAGACTTCATTTAAATAGTCTACTTCTAATCGTGCAGAGAAATGAAATAATTTATCTTTAATTTTCTCTTCCAAAAACCCCTGTGTGTCGTGCTCATCTTCAATCTCACCAAATAATTCTTCAACAATATCTTCAACTGTTATTATACCTGAAGTACCTCCATACTCGTCAACAACTACAGCAATACTTTTACGTTTTTTCATTAAGCTATTTAGAACATCATTAATCATCATAGACTCTGGCACAATTTCTACTGGTAAGAGAATAGATTTTATTGTTTTAGGCTTTTTAAAAAGTTCGAAAGCATTAACATAACCGACTAAATCATCTAAAGTAGTCTTGTATATTAAAATTTTAGAAAGGCCAGTCTCTATAAAGGTTTCTTTTAAATTTGTAAAATTATCATGAATTTCCAAAGCTACTATCTCAGTCCTAGGGACCATTACTTCTCTTGCTTTTAAATTTTGAAATTCTAAAGCATTTTGAAATATCTGAATTTCAGAATCCATTACTTCGTCTTCATTCCTAACCTCTAATTGTTCTGTAATATAGTTTCCTAATTCTTGTTTACTAAATTCCGTTTGCTGCTCATCTGGATTTAACCTAAAGAAGAGACGAAGAAAGAAATCTGAAATTATTGTAATGAATTCAGAAAAAAAATGAAAAATTATATAAAAGAAATAAGCAGGAATAACAAATATTAGCATTACTTGATTTGAGTAAACTCTAAAAATTGCTTTTGGTAAAAATTCAGCAGTTACAAGAATTATTAGTGTAGAAATTATCGTTTGAACCAAAAGAACAGAAAAGTCATTTAAATATGACAGAGGTATTAATTTTATCAGAGTATTTCCCATAAAGTAACTATAAATTACCAAGGAAATATTATTTCCCACTAACATTGTCGTAAGAAACTTTGATGGTTTTTGAGTAACTTTATTGAGAATCTTAGAAACAACTCCTACTTTCTTTTTCTCTAACTCTATGTGAAGTTTATTAGCGGAGACAAAAGCAATTTCCATTCCTGAAAAAAATGCCGAGAATACAATTGAAATGAGAATAATAGCAATTTCCATAACTTAAAGTATCTATACTATTTTTTTTGATTATTTCTTTCTAGGACTTTTTTCCTAAAACTTCTTTTAAAGAAGAATACTAAGGTAATGAAAATTGAAAAACCAATGAATAAGTAAGCTCTTTCTCTTTGTTCATTCAAACGGACAATCCCTTCAATTAAACATATTATCCCAATTAGCAAATATCCATATTGAAAAAATTTCCAGATTTTATTCATGATTTATTTTTCTTGTGTTTCTATATCTCCTATAACATTTTTTGCCAAATGTTTACTCAAATCTTCTTTACATTCAAAACCTATCCCTCTAACAATACTCGTTGGAGTTGTTAACACAAATGACTTTTCCGAATAAAAATACTTTGTTGATTGATCCCAAAAAAGCTCTTCTGTTTCTAGTTTTGACTTTTCAGTATGATTTATAACAACAACGTTTCCTTTGATTTCAGAAATTTTAGTTTTTGAATAAGAACGTGAATAGTCACCAATAATAGTAACAGAATCATTACTTTTTTTACTAAAATTTATAATTTTAATTCCTTCTGGAAACTCATTGTAAGGATGGTTCTTTCTATTACTAAAGTCATGTAATAGTGGTGTTATTAACTTTGATTTTACCCTGCCAGAATCTTTATATACGTGATATGCATCTTTAGCTACACCAATAGGTAGGTTTTTATCAGCTAAAAAATCGCGCACTTTTTTGGAATCATTAGTACACGAAAAAAGCATTACTGTTGTACCTACAACAGTAATGCTTTTTAGCAATATTTTATTTAGAATATTCACAATTATTTTGGGACTCTAACAGTTTCTCCAATCCAACATTTTACAGTAAATGAACTTCCCGGCTCAACACCTGAGGTGAAAATCATTTTCTTATTTGGTGAATTTCCTTTATATGTTCTTATGTATTTACTAGCTAAACTTCTTATACTCGGATCAACAGCCGAAGCTCTTCTTGCTTTATTTAAAGCCGCTACATATACCATTCTTTTCTCAAATTCTCCTGAACCACAACTATTTACACTTGAAGCATATAAATTAGCTATTAATAAGTAAGCTTTACCTAAATTAGGGTTAAAGCCTAAAGCCTGTCTTGCTAAACTTCTAGCCTTTGATTTTTGTCCTTTCTTAGATGCATATTGTGCAAATTTTAATTTAAAATTGGCTTTCTTAATAGGATCTTGTTCTAAATCAAATGCTTTTAAACGCATCTTATCAGCTCCAACTTTATCTCCATTTTTTTCCAAAACTACAGCAACGAAAGAATATGAATCTGAAGAGGGTGATGCCTCAGCATAAGCTATGGCTAATTTCTCATATAAAGGATCTTCTGTACATTCTTTATTATACATTCTACTTACTGCTCTTTTTAACCAAGCTGCGTTAAATTTATTTATTTCAAAATCTCTTGTGTATAAGGGAATTAATCTTTCACATGTTGATAATGTAACAATCATATTATCTAAACCAGCTTCTACTTGTCCAAGAGCTTTAGAATTAATAGAATACATTCTTAATTTTTTCTTTTCAGATTTATCTAATTCTAAACTGTCTGAAATTTTCTTATTTAATGGCACTAATTTTTTCGCATATCCTTCAAGTTTTTCACTTACAGATTCTAAAACATCATCATAAGTATCAAATACTTTTTGAGGATTTGTTTCTTTGTTTCTGTCTGTCATTCCTTGAAAATATTTATATAAATTCTTAACCCCCATTTTAGTTGGATCAATATTATAAGCTTTTTCTAAGATTGAAAAAATTAAATCAGCATCTGATAATTCATTTTTAGATAAATATGTTGCATAATCACTATGAACTTTTGCTGGATTTTTTGTAGGAAAATACTGTAATCTTTGTTCATATACTCTTTTAGCTAAAGCTGGGTTTTTTTTAACATCTTGAACAAGAGTTGATCCATACTTATAAATATTAACAGATAAATCTTGACAATTATCCATTAAGTAAGACCAATTTAAAAAAGCATCGTCATATTTTTTTGACTTAAAATCACCTTTAAATAGATTATATTTAATCTTACATTCTCTTCTAGAATCTTCTTGCGCAGAAATTTCATCTAATGTTAGAGTAAAAAATAAAATTGTAGCTAATAAAAACTTAATATTCTTCATTATTAATATTTTTCTGTTAATCTATTCTTCTTTTTTGAAACCAAGCTTGTCTTCCAGCTGCAATTAATGACAGTCCTAACCTTACATTAAAATAATTTTCTTGAATTAAATTATTACTTGTTGTTCCTTTTTTACCAAATTCAAATCCTAAATTTAAGTTAGATAATTTTCTACCCAATGGTAGACCTAATCCAAAAGATATGCCAAAGTCATCTACTTTTGAAAAATTACTTCCAGTACCAGAACTATCTATTAACAACCCTGTGGTCTCAAATCGTAAACCAGCTCTGTAGGTAACTCTATCGAAATAACTAGAAATAGATGTGGGTTTTGGAGTAAAAAATCCACCAATAGAAAAGCGGTTTGAGTTATCGTATTTGAATGTATTAACAGTTCTGTTTAAAAAACCAGTGACGTTAATCGCTTCTTGATTTTCATATTCAAAACTAGCATGCCACTTGTTTATTTTACCTATTCCAAAACCAAAAATAGTTTGGACTGGTAAATTATATCTCCCGCTGATATCCTCTAAATCAGCTTCATCTCTAATTATTTCTGCACCTGTACCTGAAACTGAAAGCGTATAGAGTCTTTCAGAACCTTCTACATTTAACTCATTACCAAAACTGTAAGTACTTCCAAAGTTTATAATTAAATTATTTTTAAGTTCTTTAGTATACTGAGCTCCTAATTTAATATTTCCTCCTCTAATATCAGAGGATTCTTTATACCTAGTCGCTAAGGCAACCTCAGCAATTTGATTTGTAAGTGAGTTTTCAACTCTACCAAAACTAAAATCAGCTTCTATACCTAAGGACAATCCTTTATACACTTTTATTCCAAAACTTCCATAAAGCCTATTAATTCCGCCATTTCCTGAGAATATTGAAATTTCTGTTGGTACGTTATCTGAGTCTAAAATCGTATTTGACAATGAATATCCAACAGATGATATAGGCTGCATACCAAAAGAGAAACCTGCTTTTTTACCAATTGGAAAAGCCAATGCAAAATAACTTATGCTGGTCGAATTTACTGTCTGACTTATATCACTAGTTTTTACTGTTAAATCTTTACTCAATATTCCAAAGGTATAGGTAGTAAACTTTAAATCTGAAAATGCGGCTGGATTTGTAAAGTTTATGTATTGTGAGCTACTAAAAGCTACACCTATACCTCCCATACTTGATTGCTCTATTGTTCTTGAACTAAATTCTTCACCTATACCAAAAAATGAATATGGTGACGATGATGTTCTTTGACCGAAAACAACACTTGAGATAGAAAGTAAAAATACAATTAAGATCTTTTTTATCATTTGCTTTTGTTAAAAATCAGTATTTCATTTAATCCTTTAAGGAGAAAATTTTGCTTGGCAAATATGCTACTTTTTAATTGTTTTGCCAAGAAATTTGTATCTCCACCTGTTAAAACAACTGTTAAATCTAAAAAATTATTTTGATATTGTGATATAACTCCATCAATTTCGTTAATAATACCATTAATAATACCAGAGTGTATACTTTCATCTGTTGATTCACCTATAAAATTTAACGGAAGTTTTGGAGACAATAATGGTAGTTTAGCTGTTAAACTATTTAACGAAATATATCTCATTTTAATTCCTGGTGAGATTGCACCTCCTAAATAAATTGAATCTTTATTGATAAAGTCGAAAGTGATACACGTACCCGCGTCTATTACCAAAATATTTTGTTTTGAATACTCTTTTTTAGCTGCAACGATTAGAGCTATTCTGTCAACACCTAAAGTATTTGGAGTAATATATTTATTTTTAAAAGGGACTTTAGTTTTAGATGAAACGAGTCTAAATGGAATAATTTCATTTAACTTTTGTAACTTATAGTTGGAGATTGATGCAACAGATGACATAATTGCGCTAGTAATTGTGTGTTTATTTAAAATAATCTTCACCTTAGAAAGGATTATTTTTTTATCAAAAGAAAATAATTCCACTAACTTATATTCCTCAAAAACAGCAGCTTTAACTCTTGTATTTCCAATGTCAATTACTAAATTCACAATTAATTTTTAGTTTAATTTCAAAAATACAATAGATTTTTTTAAATTTCATTAGTAGATGTAAAAAAACATTTTATATTTGCATCCGCTAAGGCAATGGTACCTTAGCTCAGTTGGTAGAGCAAAGGACTGAAAATCCTTGTGTCCCTGGTTCGATTCCTGGAGGTACCACAAAATTATCCCGTAACTCATTTATAATTAATGATTTACGGGTTTTTTGGTTTTTAGAGTTGCTCCAAAGGTTGCTCAGGAGGTAATAAAAAGAGATTATATCGGAAATCATCTTAAACTCTGAACAATTGAACCTCTTAATACTGAGAGTGCAGGTTTCGATTGAGTGTTTTGAGAATTTTTAACTTCTATTAATTCGGCATGAATACTTCCAACTACGATCTTTGCACTCACTTTAACCGGTATTCTATGTTCATCATTAGTTACCCAAATGGTAATTGCGTAAGGATCTTTAAAAATTCTACCTAAATTTGGCAAGTAGGGTTTAAATTTATAACACTGTTTCGGGCCAAGTGGCGTTTTGATCGTCTCTTCTCCAACATACCTTAATTCGAAGGTAAATTGACCTTCCTCGTTATAAATTATTGGAAGCT
>FUWD013231850.1_pt1 | contig 17989 bp, 19 predicted proteins | sample 1063281 | NCBI WGS metagenome assembly FUWD01 (sample SAMEA79048168, study PRJEB19326) | metagenome | biome: marine | reverse complement strand
TTCTAAATTTTTATTATTTAAAACAGCAAACAATTCACCTGTAATCCAGTTAACGGCTAATTTCATATCTCGGTTTTTTCCCATTTTAGCAACAACTTCCTCAAAATATTTAGCTGTATCAATATCTGATACTAATATTGTTGCCTCATAAGCAGATACTTTAAATTGATCAATAAATCTTTTCTTTTTAGCGTCTGGTAATTCTGGAATATCGGCTTTAAGTTTTTCAATAAATTCATCAGTTACTTCTAATGGTAATAAATCTGGATCTGGAAAATATCGATAATCATGAGCATCTTCTTTAGATCTCATAGATCTTGTTTCATTTTTTTTAGTATCAAATAATCTTGTTTCTTGATCGATTGTTTTACCTTCTTCAATTAAATCAACTTGTCTATTAGCTTCATAATCAATAGCCATTTGCATAAATTTAATTGAGTTAACATTTTTAATCTCACAACGAGTTCCAAGTTTATCAGAGCCTTTAATACTAACAGAAATATTAACATCAGCTCTTAAAGAGCCTTCCTGCATATTTCCATCACAAGTACCAAGATATCTCATAATGGATCTTAGTTTTTTAACGTAAGCACTAACTTCATCTGGAGTTCTTAAATCAGGTTTACTAACGATCTCCATTAAAGCCACACCAGATCTATTTAAGTCGACTAATGTATTTTGCGGATCCATATCATGAATACTTTTTCCAGCGTCTTGCTCTAAGTGTAATCTTTCAATACCTACTTCTTTTTGACCATTAGGCATATCAAGAACAACAGTTCCCTCACCTACTATTGGATATTTAAATTGTGAAATTTGATAACCCTGTGGAAGATCTGCGTAGAAATAATTCTTTCTATCAAACACAGATCTTTTATTTATTTGAGCCTTTAAACCAATACCTGTTTTAATTGCTTGTTTTACGCAATATTCATTAATAACCGGTAGCATTCCTGGAAAAGCAGCATCCACTAAACTTACTTGAGTATTTGGTTCTGCGCCAAAAGTTGTTGAAGATGATGAAAATAATTTTGAATTTGACGTAACCTGTGCGTGAACTTCAAGACCAATTACTACTTCATAAGTATTATCGCCTCTTAAAATTAAATATTCTGAATTATCTTTAGTCATCTATTTAATCCACCAGTCAGTAATTTTGTTTTTAAATGAAATTTTTTCTTCCATTGCATAGGCAATATTTAATATGTTTTGTTCATCAAAGGCTTTACCTATAATTTGTAGTCCTAATGGATAGCCTTTAGCATCTACTCCAGCAGGTATAGAAATAGCTGGTAATCCAGCTAAATTAACTGGAACTGTAAATATATCATTTAAATACATAGAAACTGGATCGTTAGTTTTCTCACCAATTTTAAATGCAGCACTAGGTGTAGATGGGGTTAAAATTGCATCAACTTTTTTATAAGCATCATCGAAATCATTTTTAATTAATTTTCTAACTTTTTGAGCTTTTAGATAGTAAGCATCATAATAACCAGATGACAAAACATATGTTCCAATCATTATTCTTCTTTGAACTTCAGCACCAAAACCTTCCGATCTAGTCTTTTCGTACATATCAATTAAGTTTTCACCCTTTGATCTAAATCCATACTTAACACCATCATATCTTGCTAAATTTGAAGAAGCTTCTGCAGTGCAACTATATAGTAGGTGGTAATGCATAATTTGTATGAGTAGTGAAATTTCAACAATTACTGCACCACAATCTTTTGCATATTCAATTCCTTTAGTCCATAAGTCTTCAATTTCTTTTGGCATTCCATCAAGCCTATATTCTTTCGGAATTCCAATTTTTTTACCTTTAATATTCTTTGTTAATTCTTTGCTATATTCATTTCTTTTAAAATCTACTGATGTTGAATCTTTTTCATCATAAGTACTGATGATTTCTTGAAGCAAAGCACAATCTTTTACATCTTTAGACATTGGTCCTGCTTGATCTAATGATGACGCAAAGGCAACAATTCCATATCTTGAGCAGCTGCCATAAGTAGGTTTTAAACCTACTGTCCCTGTAAATGAAGCAGGCTGTCTAATAGATCCACCGGTATCAGTTCCAATTGTAATAGGTGTTAAATTGGCAGCTAAGGCAGATGCGGATCCTCCAGAAGAGCCTCCTGGGACCAAACCTTTAGCTATTGGACTTTGAACATTACCAAAAAAACTAGTTTCGTTGGAAGAACCCATGGCAAATTCATCACAATTTAATTTACCAAGTAAAACTGCTCCCTCGTTCCAAATATTTTGAGTAACAGTTGACTCATAAGGTGGAATAAAATTATTTAAAATTTTACTACCCGCCGTTGTTTTTACCCCATCGGTACAAAATAAATCTTTAACTGCCATTGGTACACCTGGAAGTTTCAGATCAAAATTAGGTTTTTCATCAAAGCTTCTTGCTTTAGCAAGTGCATTAGAAAAATCTTCTGTTATGTAAACATTTAGATCTCTAGATTTTTCTCCTCTTTCAATGAAAGCTTTTGTGGTTTCTTCAGAAGATATCTTTTTATCTTTAATATTTTTAACTAATTCAGTTAAAGTTAAGGAAGTAATATCTGACATTATTCAACAACCCTTGGTACCACAAAAAAATCTTCATTTTCTTCTGGTGAATTTTTTAATATTTGATCTCTAATATTTTTACTTTTAACCACATCAGTTCTTAACTTTAATGTAGTCTCTGCAACAGAAGTTAAAGGTTCAATATTATCAGTATTAAGTTCATTTAATTTTTCTATAAAATCAAATATAGAATTAAGGTCCCCAGCCAATTTATCAGCCTTTGCATCATCAACGGAAATTCTTGATAATTTAGATATGTGCTTTATTGTTTTAAGATCAATTGTCATGTGATAATTAAATATGTCGGCAAACTACCACTTAAGTATAAAATATACAATATGATCACAATTGAAGAATTTAAATTAAAACACCCAAATAAAGTACGATTTATTGGTTTAGATTTAGGAACAAAAAGGATCGGAGTCTCTATATGCGATGAAAGACAATCAATAGCAACGCCATTTAAAACTATAAATAAAACTAATACCAATGAGCTTATTGAAGATCTTAAAATAATTATCAAAGAAAATAATATTGCTGGGATAATTGTAGGAAATCCTGTCAATATGGATGGAAGTATGGGTAGATCAGCTCAGTCTGTTAATGATGTAGCTTTGAATATTTCGAGATCTATTGATCTACCAGTGATGCTATGGGATGAAAGACTTTCCACGGTTGGTGCTTTTAATCTCTCTAGTTTATTAGATGTTAATGTATCTAAAAGGGTTAAAACTATTGATCAAAATGCAGCTGCATTTATTTTACAGGGTGCTATAGATTATTTAAATAATTAATACTTGCCATAGTCATAGTTAATAGTTATAGAGTTAATTTTAATGGCAACCAAAACAAATAAAGCTATTAAGATCTCTCAAAAACACCTCCTCGGTATTCAAGATCTATCCATTAATGACGTTAATCTAATTTTGGATGAGGCTAAGACTTTTATTAAACTTAACCAAAGCGAAAATAAAAAAACAAATATTCTAAACGGGAAAACTCAAATTAATTTGTTTTTTGAGCCATCTACAAGAACACAAAGCTCTTTTGAGCTAGCTGGAAAAAGACTTGGTGCAGATGTGATGTCTATGAACATGGCAAATTCTGCAATTAAAAAGGGTGAAACACTTATAGATACAGCAATGACTTTGAATGCTATGCATCCAGATATTATTGTGATCCGACATCAAGATTCTGGAGCATGCAATCTTTTATCTCAAAAAGTAAATTGTGCAGTACTTAATGCTGGTGACGGAAGTCGTGAACACCCTACTCAGGCACTATTAGATGCTTTAACAATTATTAACCGAAAAAAAAAGATAGAGGGTTTAAGAATAGCCATTTGTGGGGATATAACTCATTCACGTGTTGCTAGATCAAATATCTACCTACTAAATATGTTGGGTGCAGAAGTTAATATTATCGCTCCTTCAAACTTAATGCCTGAGGAAATTGAAAAATTTGGAGTCAATACATTTACGGATATGAAAAAGGGTTTAAAGGATTGTGATATCGTAATGATGTTAAGATTACAGAATGAGAGAATGACCAGTTCATTTTTATCATCTAATAGGGAGTACTATGAATATTATGGTCTAACACCTGATAAACTTTCACATGCAAAAGAAGATGCTTTAATTATGCATCCTGGGCCAATGAACAGAGGAATTGAAATAGATACGAAGTTAGCAGATGATATTAACAGAAGTGTAATTAAAGAACAGGTAGAGCTAGGTGTGGCTGTAAGAATGGCTTGTTTAAAAATATTTTGTAAATAAATGAAAAAACAATACTTTATAAATACCAACATAATTGATCCGCATAATTGTATTAATGAAAATGGTGGACTGATTATAGGGGAAGATGGTTTAATTGAAGCGATAGGGAAAAAAGTAAACATAAATAATATACCCTCAAGAGAAAAGTTTATAGATTTAAACGGAAAATATATATTTCCAGGTTTAGTGGATATGCGTGTTTTTGCTGGAGAACCTGGTTATGAATATAAAGAGAATTTCAGAACTTTAAGCAACGCTGCTCTTGCTGGGGGAGTTACATCAGTTGTAACTATGCCTAACACAGATCCAATAATAGATAACGTTTCAATAGTAGATTTTTTAAAAAGACGTGGAAGAGATAAATCTAAAATTAATGTATTCCCAAGTGCAGCTCTTACAAAAAATATTGAAGGAATTAGTATGACTGAATTTGGTTTGCTGCAAAGTAGAGGCATAATTGGATTTACTGATGGCATAAAAACTATTCAAAATACTCAATTAATGTCTCGTATAATGAATTCAGCTAAAGATCTGGGGACTTTAATTATGCAACATGCTGAAGACTATGATTTATCAAAAAATGGTATGATTAACTCAGGTATAATAGCAACTAAACTTGGTTTATCTGGAATACCTTCTGTTGCAGAGAGAATAATTATTGAACGAGATTTAACATTATTAGAAAATATCAAGTGCAGATATCATATATCTCAAATATCAGCAGCAAAATCTGTTGAAATAATTCAAGAAAGAAAAGAAAAAGTTAAATTCACAACAGGTGTATCCATAAACAACCTTTCATTAAATGAAAATGATATTGGAGATTTTAAAACCTTTTTAAAACTTTCACCTCCTTTAAGAACAGAAGAGGATAGAATTGCACTTGTACAAGGTTTAAAGAATGAGACAATTGACGTAATTGTTTCAGATCATAAACCTGAGGATGAAGAACAAAAACGATTAACATTCGCACAAGCAGCGACTGGCGCATCAGGTATTGAAACATTGCTATCTTTAAGTTTAGAGCTGTATCATAATGGTTCTATAAAATTAGAAACTATAATCAAGGCCCTAACTTCAAATCCAGCTAAAATATTAAAAATTGACAAAGGAAATCTTTCAGTTGGTAACGAAGCAGACTTTTGTATAGTTGATATTGATAAACCATGGATTGTAAAAAAAGAAAAACTTATCTCAAAATCTAAAAACACCTCGATAGAAGACAAAAAACTACAAGGTAAGGTCACAAATACATTTGTAAAAGGTGAAGAATTATTTAAATTATAATAATGGAATATTTATTTATTGCGTTGAGCTCATATTTACTGGGATCAATACCCTTCGGTTTTATACTTACAAAGATATTTTTAAAAAAAGATATTAGAGACATAGGTTCGGGGAATATAGGTGCTACTAATGCTCTTAGAACTGGTAATAAATCTCTAGGTTATGCCACATTAACTTTAGACATAACAAAGGCTGTACTACCAGTTCTGTTTGTAAAGTTTAACTATCCTGATTATGTTTATATTGCTTCATTAAGTGCATTTTTGGGTCATGTATTTCCTATCTGGCTTAAGTTTAAAGGGGGTAAAGGAGTTGCAACATATGTTGGGATACTATTCTCAATAAACCTAAATTTGGGTTCAATATTTATTGTTAGCTGGGCTATCACCTTTCTTATTTCCAAATACTCATCATTATCATCTCTTGTTGCTAGTTTAATTGTGCCATTATATTTAATATTTTTTAAAAGTTACGACTCAATTTTTTTCATAATTATGTTTGTACTAATATTCTATACACATCGAGAAAACGTCAAACGCTTGAAAAATAAAGAAGAAACAAAGACAAAAATTTATTGATTTGACTATCAAAAACTTTTCAGTAGTTTCTTTTTATAATGAATCTTGTCATTGTAGAAAGTCCAGCCAAAGCTAAAACTATTAATAAATACTTGGGTGATGACTATATTGTGTTAGCAAGCTATGGTCATATTAGAGATCTTCCTTCAAAAAATGGCTCAGTCGATCCTGAGAATAATTTTAAGATGGAATGGGAAGTTGATAGTTTTTCTAAAAAACATCTAAAGGAAATCACAGATGCAGCTAAAATTTCTTCAAAAATAATACTCGCTACTGACCCAGACCGTGAAGGTGAGGCAATTGCATGGCACGTCAAAGAATATTTGAATGAAAAAAAATTAATTAAGGATAAGCATGTGGAAAGAGTTGTATTTAATGAAATTACAAAGAAGGCTGTAATTCATGGAATTGAAAATCCTAGACAAATTGAACAGTTACTAGTTGATGCTTACATGGCAAGAAGAGCTCTGGACTATTTGGTTGGTTTTAACATCTCACCTATATTATGGACTAAGTTACCAGGGTCAAAATCTGCAGGTCGCGTTCAATCAGTTGCATTAAAATTAATCACTGAAAGAGAGCATGAAATTGAATTATTTAATCCAGAAGAATTCTGGACTTTAAGTATTAAATTCAATGATGGAAAAAGAAACTCTCTAATAGCAAGTATTAGTCAACTTAATGATAAGAAAATAGAAAAATTTTCTTTCAAAACTAAAGCTGAAATTGAAAAGGCAATGGATGTCGTAAGATCCAAAAAATTTCAAATAAGCGATATATCTAGTAAGGTTGTTAATAGAAATCCGTCAGGACCCTTTACCACCTCAACCTTACAACAGGTATCCTCTGGTAGATTAGGTTTTGGTGCTTCTCGTACAATGCAAATTGCACAAAAATTATACCAAGGTATAGAGATTGAAGGCGAAACTATTGGTCTAATTACATACATGAGAACAGATGGAACTAACCTTTCAAAAGATGCCATAGATACTTTTAGAGAATATATAAAAGATGAGTTTGGAAATGAATATGTGCCCGATGAACCAATTAGTTATACGGGTAAAAAAGCTAAAAACGCTCAAGAAGCACACGAAGCAATTAGACCAACAGATATTATGCGAGCACCAGATTCTGTTAAAAAGTATTTAAGTCTAGATCAGCATAAATTATATGATTTAATTTGGAGTAGAGCCCTATCCTCACAGATGCAACCAGCTCAATTTGATAGAAACACAATTACAATAAGTTCAGATGATAACGGAACAGTATGTAAAGCAAGTGGTTCTGTAATTAAATTTGATGGTTTTTTGAAAGTTATGAAGGATAATAAAAAAGAAGATGACGAGGATATACTTCCGGAAATGAAGAAAGGACCAATCAATATTGAAGCGTTATTAGATGAGCAACATTTTACACAACCTCCCCCAAGATACTCAGAGGCAAGTTTAGTTAAAAAATTAGAAGAATTAGGCATTGGAAGACCCTCAACATATGCAAGTATTATATCGGTTATATCTACAAGAGGTTATGCAGAAGCTATTAATAAGAGATTTCATCCCACCGATCGAGGTAAGCTAATATCAGCATTCCTTGAAAAACTTTTTTCAAAATATGTAGATTATAATTTTACAGCAGAATTAGAAAATCAATTAGATGATATTACCACTGGTAAAGAAGGATGGATAAAAGTTTTAGAAATGTTTTGGAAAGATTTTAATCAAAATGTATCTGACGTTAAAGAAAAGAGAACGAGAGAAGTTTTAGATCTCTTAAACGATAGTCTTGGTAGTTTAATTTTTGAAAGAGACAAGGATGGTAATATAAATAAACAATGTAAATTATGTGATACTGGATTATTGAGTTTAAAAAATAGTTTTAGAGGTGGTGCTTTTATAGGTTGTTCAAATTATCCAGATTGTAAATTCACAAGACCACTATCTAAGGCAAAAGCTGCAGCTCAATCACAATTAGCTGAACCAAAATTTATAGGAAAACATGAAAATGGTAACGACATGTACCTTAAAAATGGAAGATTTGGCCCATACATACAATATAAAAAAACTGAGAAAATTAAAAAAGAGGTGGTTGTTGAAATCCAAAAAAAAAAGAAAACAAGAAAAAGAAAGACTGAAAAAGATGACAACATTTTAAGAAATGTTTCCATTCCAAAAGGAGTTGAGTTAGATAGTGTTGATCTTGATAGGGCTAAATTTTTATGCTCCTTACCAAAAAGCCTAGGCATTAACCCTGAAAATCAAAAAGATATAATACTAAATTCAGGAAGATTTGGTCCTTATATAAAATGTGAAAATAAATCAGCTCGAATTGAGAATGTTGAAGAAATTTTTTCAATTGGTCTTAATAGAGCAATAACGCTAATAGCTGAAGCTAAACCAGGTAGGATGTCTGCTTCAATCATTAAAGATCTTGGTGAACATCCAGAAGACAAGAAACCTGTTAGAGTAATGAAAGGACAGTATGGGCCTTATATTAAATATAAATCACTTAACGCAACAATACCTGAAGAAAAAGATCCACTTGAACTTAACATGGATGAAGCTCTAATATTGATTGAGAAAAGAAAAGAATACGATAGAAATAAGAAAAGCAAAAAAAAGATAAAAAAATGAAAAAAATAATCTTTATAATTATAATAACGGTACTTTTTAGTTGCAAAAATTCTATAGCTGCGAAAAATGACTGCACACAATTCGACAAGTTGAGCGCAAAATATTTAGAATGTACTGCGGTTAATCTAAAAGAAAAATCTAAAGAACTTAAGCTAAAAGCAACAATTGAAGCAAAAGATCTTAAAGAAAAAGCAACTACAAATGTTAAAAACAGCAAAGATAAATTTAATAAATCAACATTTAAAGAAAAACTTATTAATTTTAAAAACAGCAAAACATTAACCAAATTTATGGAGAAATAAAAATGTCATATGAAAATAAAATTAAAGAATTAAATTTAGAATTACCAGAGGCAAGAGACCCTGTTGGGTCATATGTTGCTTCAAAAGTATTAGGGAAAATGCTTTACATATCTGGACAAATTTCAATTTCTGACAATGGAGATTTAATAAAAGGGAAGCTTGGGAAAGAGTTAAAAACTGAAGATGGTTATGAAGCTGCTAAGAGATGTGGTTTGAGTATAATTTCACAAGTAAAAAAAGCATGTAATAACGATCTATCAAAGGTTAAATCATGCCTAAAACTTACAGGATTTGTTAACTCCACTGAAGACTTTACAGAACAACCTAAGGTCATTAATGGGGCATCAGATTTAATAGTATCAGTTTTTGGTGACGCGGGCATGCATACAAGAGCTGCCGTTAGCACAAATAGTTTACCACTTGGCGTCTCTGTAGAAGTTGATGCAATTTTTGAATTAAATTAAGAACCGATAGCAAAATACTTTATTTTTTGCTTTTTCATTTTTTTTGATGAGTAGATATTTCTCATATCAAAAATTTTATAACTTTTATTTTTAACATCTTTATTAAATTTAATTGACTTAAAGTCATTCCATTCTGTATGAATGATTATTAAATCCGAGTTACTGATTGCGGACTTAATATTATTTGAAAAAATAACATTATTAATTTTCTTAAATTCATTTTTTTCACCTGTTGGATCAAAATAATTTATTTTAGCTCCTTTTTTAACCAAAGACGGTATCATTGATAAACAAGATGAATCCCTCATATCATCAGTGTTAGCTTTAAAGGTAACGCCTAAAAAACATATCTTTTTATTTTTAACATTATTATTTAATATATCAAAAACTCGTTTTAACATTAATGAGGATCTATTTTCATTGGACTTAATTACACTTTTAATAACAGAAAGATTAGTTTTAAATCTATCACTTGTAGAGACAATAGCTTTCGTATCTTTTGGGAAACATGATCCACCATAGGCTGGTCCTGCTCTTAAAAAACGACTACCAATTCTTTTATCGAGACCCATGCCAATAGATATATCTTCAATATTAACATCTATTTTTTCACATAAGTTTGATAATTCATTAATAAAAGTAATCTTGGTAGCTAAAAAAGCATTGGATGCATACTTTGTTAATTCAGCAGCTCTTCTTGATACATTAATATATTTTGAACCTTTGGAAATAAGTGGAGAATAAAGATTTTTTAAAATATTATTTGATTTTTTATCATTAGTGCCAATAACTATTCTGTCGGGATAAGTAAAATCTCTTATAGCTTCACCTTCTCTTAGGAATTCAGGATTTGACACCACAGAAAACAATTTTTTAGATATTTTTTTTGAAATTATTTTTTCAATTTCATCACCAGTAGTAACTGGGACGGTAGATTTAGTAATAATAATTTTAAACTTAGCAATAGAACTGCTAATTTCTTTCACAACATTGTAAATTTGACTTAAGTCAGCAGCGCTACCGTTTCTTTTTGTTGGTGTACCAACACAGATAAAAATAATGTCTGATTTTGACACGGATTCTTTTAAATTTGTCGAAAATTTTAACTTTTTGTTGTTAAAGTTTTTTAAAACTAGCTCATTTAAGCCTGGTTCATAAATTGGAATAATTCCTTTTTTTAAATTTTCAATTTTATTTAAATCTTTATCTACACATATCACTTCATTTCCTAAATCGGAAAAGCATACACCACTTACCAAACCAACATATCCCGCGCCTATCATGCAAAGTTTCATATCTTCGAAATCTCTAAAGTTGAATTAATATAGCCTTTCATTGTTCCACAATCTAAATATTTACCAGTAAAATTATGACCTACAAATGTATGATTATCATCAATTAAAGACTGAATAGCATCAGTAATATGAATTTCACCACCCTTACCAGGTTTAAGTTTAATTAATTTATTAAAAATTGTTCTGGGCAAAATATATCTTCCTATAACAGCGTTATTTGATGGCGCAAGTTTAACGGATGGTTTTTCTATAACATTTTTAATTATGAAATTATTTTTATTAATTTTTTTTTTAACATTATAAATTCCCCATCTTGAGACTTCTTTTTTACCTACCTTCATGCTAGCCATTACGGATGCATTGTGTTTTTTATGTATGGAAATCATTGATTTTGAGCAGTTATTTTTAATGATTAAGTCATCTGGTAATAACATTAAAAAATATTTATCCTTTATAAGTTTTTTAGTTTTCAAAACAGCATCACCTGTTCCAAGTGGTTTATCTTGAAAGACAAACTTAATCATCTTTTTATATTTTAATATTTTTTTATACTCTTGAGTGATGCGTGGATCTCTTTTTTGTTTAATTATATCTTTATAAAATTTATCATTATAAAAATATTTTTTAATCATTAGTTTTTTTTGAGAAATAATAAAAATAACCTCTTTAATTCCAGCATCAATACATTCATCTAAAATATATTCTATTCCAGGTTTTCCATTGATTGGTAATAATTCCTTAGCGAAGACACTTGTGAGTGGAAGTAGTCTAGTTCCAAGTCCTGCTAAAGGAATAATAGCTTGTTTAATCATATAAATGTTTTACTTATTAATATTATTATTACAAATGAAATTAATAAGACAAATTACTGATTTAAATAAGGCAATAAATCAAGAAAAAGAATTGGGATTTGTACCTACAATGGGTAGTCTTCACAAGGGTCATGAATTTCTTGTTAATGCATCTAAAAAAAAATGTACAAAAACTTTAGTTAGTATTTTTGTAAATCCTACTCAATTCAATAATAAAAATGATTTTAAAACATATCCTAGAAATTTAAATAAGGATATCAATCTCCTTAAAAAACTAAAAGTTGACTATGTTTATTTACCAACGGTAAATCAAATCTATAATGATAAGCAATTTAGTAAAATTATATTAAACAAATCACAAAAAATACTTTGTGCAAAATTTAGAAAAGGACATTTTGAAGGAGTTTTAGATGTTTTAAATCGGTTTACAAAATTAATTAAACCAAAAATAATTTTTATGGGTGAAAAAGACTATCAACAGTTCTTTTTAGTTAATAACTTTATTAAAAAAAAATATAAAATATCAGTTTATCCCTGTAAAACTATACGTCACAAGAATAAAGCAGCACTATCATCAAGAAACTCTCTATTAAATAAAGCTAACTTCAAAAAAACTGGCCTAATAGCTAATGAATTGATTAATCTTAAAAAAATAATTATGAAAAACAAAGCCAAACCTGCAAGTTTAATCAAAAAATTCAAAGATAACGTTATTAAGAAATATAATATTAAAATTGAATATTTAGAATGTAGAAACCTAAAAAACTTAAGTACTAATTTACACAACAAACCGTTTAGATTATTTATAGCTTACTATTTAAATGGTGTTCGACTTATAGATAATTTTTAAAAAAAGTAAGCACTTACTCCTAAAAATGATACAAAACCAATAACATCAGTAATTGTTGTTACAAATACACTTGATGCAATTGCAGGATCAATACCCATTTTTTTTAAAGTTATTGGTACAACAATACCAAATAGACCAGCCACCATCATTGTGACAATCATTGACATGGAAATAATTAATGAAAGTAAACTATCATGAAACCACAATTGTACTATCAGAGCACTAATTATCGCAAAAATAATTCCATTCAAAACTCCTATATTAAATTCTTTTAAAATATTTTGTGTAAAGTTATTTTTGGTTAAATCATTAGTAGCTAATGTTCTAACTGTGATTGCCAAAGTTTGCATACCAGCGTTACCGCCCATAGAAGCAACAATTGGCATTAAAAAAGCTAGTACAACCATCTGTTCAATTGTTGCACCAAACAAACTAATTACCCACGTAGCTAAAAATGCTGTAAATAAATTTAATAATAACCAGTTAAATCTTCGTCTAGTTTTTTTAAAAACCCCATCTGTAATTTCTTCATCCCCTACTCCAGCTAGCCTTAGAGCATCCTCTTCTGCTTCCTCTTTTAGTACGGTTAAGACATCATCATACATAATCATCCCAACTAATTTGTTTGTTTTATCTACAACAGCAGCAGAATTTAGATTATAATTTTCAAACACGTTACCAACTTCTTCTTTATCCATATCAACTGGAATTAATAATTGAGATGCAGACATAATAGAAAGCATCTTAGTTTCACGAGAAGTTGTTAAAACTTTAGATGAGGGGACGGTTCCAATTGGTTTAAAATCTTCATCAATTATAAAAATTTCCAAAAACTCAGCAGGAAGATCTTTGTTTTCTCTTAAATAATCGATCGTTTGACCTACAGACCAGTTACTGGGTACAGCTGTAAACTCTCTTTGCATTATTCTAGCGGCTGTATCTTCTGGATAACTTAGACTTTCTAGTAAAGCAAAACGATCTTTAGGTGGTAATGAACTTAATATAGCATTTTTATCTTTTTCATCTACATTTTCTAAAATTGTTATTGCATCATCAGACTCAAGGTTTTTTAAAAGCCTTACGATAGTTTCTGGTGAAAGATATGCTATAATTTCAGATTGTACCGATACATTTAATTCAATAAAAACTTCAGGGTCAATATTAAAATTGTTAAGTTTGATTAAACTTTCTCTATCATTTTGACTCAAATGTTCAATTATATCAGCTGCATCAGCTGGGTGCATTTCATTAAAAGAATTAGTAATAAATTGAGCGTCGTTATTAGTAATTTTAGATGTAACGACTTTTATGTACTCTTTATTAAATTCAAAATTAACTTTTTTATCTTTTATTTTTTTTATTAAAGACATAAATTTACCTATAAATCAGTTTCGCACTATTAATGTATAGTAAGAATAATACAATTTATAAATGAATATAGAAATAAAAAAGTCAATAAAACCAGTGAAATATCAAGATGCAATAAAATTCCTAGAAGAAAGATTACTAGAAATTAATGCTGGTAAAAAAGAAGATTTAATATGGATATTGGAACATGAAGAAATTTATACCGGTGGCACTAGTTATAAAGAAGATGAAATTCTCAATAAAGATATAAAACTAATCAAAACAAATCGTGGTGGTAAAATTACTTACCATGGGCCAGGACAATTAATTTGTTATTTTGTAATAGATTTAAAAAAGAGAAAAAAAGATATAAGAGAATTTATAACTTTAATAGAAAAGACCATTATTGAAAGTTTATCACAGTTTAATATACAATCATTTGGTGACCCAAAAAATATAGGAATTTGGACAAATCATAAGGGAAAAATAAGTAAGGTTGCGACCATAGGGCTTAGGGTAAGTAAATGGATCGCATATCATGGTTTCGCAATTAATATTGATAACAATCTTGATCATTATAAAAATATAATTCCATGTGGCATTACAGATAGGAATGTCATTAATCTTAAGGAAATAAATAACCAAGATTATAAAAATTTAGGTGAGATAGTTATAGATAAATTTTCTAAGAATTTGGAAGTCTAAGTCTCTTTGTCTTCAAGAGTTTTTTAAAGTAGTCAGGTAATAAAGCCGTGTATGTGTATTTTTTATCATTAATCATAAATTTAATTTGATATGAATGAAGCATCAAATTTTTATTTATAGCTTTGTCTGTGTTACTAAATTTATATTTTTTATCACCGTAAATTGGACATCCCGCAGCATAAAGTTGTTTTCTTAGCTGGTGTTTCCTTCCAGTTATTGGTTTCATTTCAACAAGACTACATATGGAGTTTTTATCCAATACTTTATAAAGTGTTCTAGCTTTTTCAACTATTTCTTTATCATTATCATATCTTGTTAAATCATCATTCCATTCACCTGAATCTTTCTGTAGTTCACCATGACATATTGCCAAATAAGTTTTATGGACCTTTCTTAATCTAAATAAGGAGGTCAATAATTGAGCTGACTCCCTATGTTTGGCCATAATAAAAACTCCTGAAGTGTCTTTGTCTAATCTATGGACAGAAAAAGGTTTTGTATTTTGAAAAATTTCACTACGTGCAAAAATATCTACAAGATTTTTTTTTGATTTAGTTCCGCCTTGAACTGAAATACCAGCACTTTTATTTAATACAATAAAATCATCATTATTATCAATTATCAAATCTTCATTCTCTTTAATAACTTCCTCAGAGGGTACAAATTTAATTGTTTTTTGAACAATAGTTTCTTTAAAATCAAAGTTAAAAAGATCAATGGTATCTCCTGTTTTAACTTTATGAGAACTTTTAATTTTTTTATTATTAATTTTAACCTTTCCACTCTTTAAGCTTTTTTCAATTAAGCCTTGGGGGTAATTGCCTAGATTATTACGTATCCATCTGTCTATACGCATATCGTTAAACGTTGAATCAACGTTAAATGACTTTTTCATGATGGTATAATTTTATATAAAAAATTAAGCAGTAGCTAATTTTTTCTCTTCAGTTTTATCTTTTAAGGTATCTTTTTTCTTTTTATCAACTCTTTTAGCTTCAACATCTCTGTCTACAAATTCTATCACTGCCATTGGTGCATTATCACCATATCTAAAACCAGCTTTAATAATTCTAGTGTATCCACCGTTTCTAGCAGCATATCTTTTAGATAAAGTTTTTTTGACTTTATTTGCTGAAGTTATGTCTTGCAGTTTAGACATTAACATTTTTGTAGTTTGTAGAGTTTCTTTCTTACCTAAAGTTATAATTTTATCAGCTTGAGGTTTTAAGAATTTAGCCTTTGGAAGTGTTGTGGTAATCTGCTCATACTTTATTAAAGAATTTAACATATTCTTTAATAAAGCTTTTCTATGCTCAGAAGTTCTATTTAACTTCTTATTAGCCATTCCGTGTCTCATTAGATTTGCTCCTCTAACTTCTTAGACATTTCAGCAATATTTTCTGGTGGCCAGTTAGGTATTTCCATACCCAAATATAAAGACATACCAGTTAAAACTTCTTTTATTTCATTAAGTGACTTTCTTCCAAAATTAGGCGTTCTAAGCATTTCACCTTCTGATTTTTGAACTAAATCACCAATATAAATAATGTTATCATTTTTTAAGCAATTCATAGAACGAACTGATAATTCAAGCTCATCTACTTTTCTTAATAAATTTTTATTAAATTCAGGCTCAGAAGACACCTCTTTTACAGGAGCTTCTACTGGCTCATCAAAATTAACAAACATATTTAGTTGATCTTGGAAAATCCTAGCAGAGTAAGCAACTGCATCTTCAGCCGAGATTGAGCCATTAGTTTCAACTTCCATAGTTAGCTTGTCATAGTCCAAAGCTTTTCCTTCTCTAGCTGTACTTATTGAGTAAGAAACTTTTTTAACTGGACTATATAGAGAATCTATAGCAATTAAGCCTAATGGTGGCTCTTCTGGCTTATTCATTACCGCTGGAACATATCCTTTACCAGTGCCAACATTCATCTCCATGTGAAAATGTGTGTTTTCATCCAAGTTACAAATAACTAAATCTGGATTTAAAATTTCAATATCAGTAACTGGAGTTATGTCAGAAGCTTTAATTTCACCAGGTCCTTTAGCATCTAAGATAAGTTTTTTAGTTCCTTCAGCAGAGCTTTTTAAAGCTAATGATTTAACGTTTAAAACTATGTCTGTTACATCTTCTCTAACACCTTTAATGGATGTGAATTCATGTAATACACCATCAATTTGAATTGAAGTAACAGCAGCACCTCTTATAGAAGAAAGTAAAATTCTTCTTAAAGAATTACCTAAAGTTAAGCCATATCCTTTTTCTAAAGGCTCGGCTATAATTTTTGCATGTGATTTATCATCACTAATTTTAACATCTAATTGAGCTGGTTTAATTAATGCTTTCCAATTTTTAGCATTTACATTTAAACTTTCCATTTATTAAACTCTCCTTTTTTTTGGTGGTCTTACGCCGTTATGTGGCATTGGTGTAGTATCTTTTATTGAAAGAATTTTAAATCCTCTCGCTTGTAAAGCTCTTAATGCTGTTTCTCTTCCTGAACCAGGTCCCTTCACTTCAACTGATAAAGTTTTCATACCATACTCCAAAGCTTTTGAGGCAGCAGAATCTGCAGCAATTTGCGCTGCATATGGTGTTGATTTTCTTGAACCTTTAAATCCCTTTTGTCCAGCGGATGCCCATGAAATAACATTACCGTTAGTATCCGCAATTGAAATTATTGTATTGTTAAAAGTTGATTGCACATAAGCAACACCGTTAAGAATATTTTTTTTAATTTTCTTTTTTTTTGAATATGAGCTTTTTCTAGATTTTTTATCTACTTTTTTTTCTACAACAGCTTCATTATTTTCAATTTTATCTACTTTAGCCATAAATTAATTATTTTTTAAGTGGTGTTAATTTTTTACCTGCGATTGCGATTGCTTTACCTTTTCTTGTTCTTGCATTACATCTTGTTCTTTGACCTCTAACAGGAAGTTTTTTTCTATGTCTAGATCCTCTGTAACACGCAAGATCAATTAATCTTTTAATAGTCAAAGAGTAATCTCTTCTTAGGTCACCTTCTACTTTAAAATTTGCGTCAATATATTCTCTAATTTTTAAAATATCTTCATCAGTAAGTTCGTTAATTCTTTTTGCTTTTGGAATTTCTAATGAGGTACAAATCTGATTTGAAAACTTATCACCAATACCATAGATGTACGTTAGTCCTATGTGGACAAGTTTATTTTGCGGAATGTTTACACCTGCTATACGAGCCATATTTTTGAGAATAAATTTAGCCTTTTATATAAGAAGATGTTCTAAAGTCAACGTCTTAACTTTAAGAATATCATTGATTTACTGTTAATTTGATCATTTCAGATGCACCATCAATCTCTGTGA
>FUWD013177358.1_pt1 | contig 18006 bp, 16 predicted proteins | sample 1063281 | NCBI WGS metagenome assembly FUWD01 (sample SAMEA79048168, study PRJEB19326) | metagenome | biome: marine | reverse complement strand
CCAGAAACAGAGGTTTACTCTCCAGGGGACTTTTTGCTGAATGCGTTTAGCTTGTATTCGACACTGTCGATCAAAGCCTGCCAGCTTGCTTCGATGATATTTTCTGATACACCGACGGTACCCCATTTGGAATCGTGGTCTCCCGACTCGATCAGCACGCGGGTTTTGGCTCGCGTACCTTTCTTTTCGTCAAGGATTCTCACTTTATAGTCAAAGAGAGACACGTCCTCCATTTCTGGATAAAATTTCCCCAAGGCTTTTTTGATCGCTTTATCCAATGCGTTTACCGGTCCAGTCCCCTCGGCGGCGGTAACTTCCAGGGTTCCGTTGACACGGATTTTAACGGTGGCTTCGGATATGGGTTCTTCATCTTCGCATCGTTTTTCGACAATCACGCGGAATCCAACGAAGTCAAAGAAATACTCTTTTTCTCCAAGTGCGTCACGCATCAATAATTCAAAAGAGGCTTCGGCACCTTCATATTGATACCCAAGTTGTTCGGAAGTTTTGAGAGTATCGAGTATTTTTCTAACCTTTGGATCGTTTCCATCGATATCAACCCCGAATTCCTGAGCTTTGTATATGATGTTACTTTTTCCAGAGAGATCGGAAATGAGGACACGCCGCACGTTGCCAACCGATTCAGGATCGATATGCTCGTAAGTGGCGCTGTCTTTCTGAATAGCGCTCACATGGATTCCTCCTTTGTGCGCAAATGCACTTTTGCCCACGTAGGGCTGATGGTTCCAGTGCGCCTGGTTTGCCAGTTCATAGACAAAGGACGATACATCGGTCAGCGATTGCATTTGTTCTTCAGAAACACAATTCAATCCCAATTTCAGTTTCAAGTTAGGGATGATGGAAATAAGATTTGAATTTCCGCATCGCTCGCCGAATCCGTTAATGGTTCCTTGGACCTGTTCCGCGCCTACCTGCACTGCCGTGAGGGCATTGGCAACCGCAAGCTCTGAATCGTTATGGGTGTGAATACCAATTTTTGTGTTGATGTTATTTTTGACGTGGGAACAGATTTCTCCAACTTCTGACGGCAAAGACCCACCGTTTGTATCGCACAAGACGATCCAGTCTGCTCCAGCGGACTCGGCTTCTTTGAGAACTTTCATAGCGTACTCAGGGTTGCTTTTGTATCCGTCAAAAAAATGCTCAGCGTCAAACAACACTTCCGAGCAATATTTTTTCAGGTAGCTCACACTGTCGCTGATCATCCGCAGGTTTTCATCCAAAGTTGTAGAGAGCGCCTGATCGACGTGCATATCCCAACTTTTTCCGAAGATGGTGATAACCTCTGTGTTGGCATCTATGAGGTTCTTGATATTCGGGTCATCTTCTACCTTTTTGTTAGGGTGGCGCGTACTGCCAAAGGCGGTAATTTTAGCCTGCTTGAATTTGCTGGTTTGGATTCGTTTGAAAAAATCCATGTCCTTGGGATTGGAGCTAGGCCAGCCACCTTCGATATAGTTCACTCCCAGTTCATCCAGTTTGTGGGCTATCCGGATTTTATCTTCAACGGTGAAGGAAACGTCTTCGGATTGTGAGCCATCTCGTAATGTTGTGTCGTAAATTTTTATAGTTTTCATAAAACTGTTATTTATTGAATCAGGCAGATTGTGCCCCGTTATTTAGTTCGGCTTCTCCTTGTTCCGTGCTTACATGAAATGTGTCGTGCAACACGCGAACGGCAAGTTCGGCATATTTTTCGTCAACGATACAGGAGACTCTGATTTCAGAGGTGCTGATCATGGCAATATTGATGTTTTCACCGGACAGAGCTTCAAACATTTTTGCCGCGACTCCAGAATTGCTTCGCATGCCCGCGCCAACAATAGAAACTTTACAGATATCAGAGTCAGCACTGATTTCTCGTGCTTTTATAACCTCACCCAGTTTTTTGACTATTTTAATAGCTTCATCCATATCTTCCTTTGGCAGGGTAAAGGAAATATCTGTAAGACCTTCTTCGCTGACATTCTGAATTATCATATCTATTGAAAGGCTTGCATTTGCGATTCCGGTAAAAATTTTACTGGCGATTCCTGGTTGGTCAGGCACACCTTTGATGGTGATCTTGGCCTGGTTTTTGTCGCTCATTACTCCGGAGACAACCGCTTGTTCCATACTCGAATCCTCCTCACAGATCAGGGTGCCAGTACTTTCGTCCAGCAAAGATGATTTGACGATAAGTGGCATGTGGTATTTTCTACAAAATTCAACACAACGGAATTGCAGTACCTGGGCCCCCAGGCTGGCCATTTCCAACATTTCGTCATAAGAGACGCGGTCCATTTTTCGTGCATCGGGAACCACATTCGGGTCGGCGGTGTAGACGCCATCCACGTCTGTATAAATTTCGCATCGCTCAGCTTTGAGCGCAACTGCCAACGCGACTGCCGATGTGTCCGATCCGCCTCGTCCCAGCGTGGTGACGTCACCATGCTCATTGATCCCTTGAAAACCCGCGACAACGATCACGTGTTTCTTTTTTAGAACTCTTTTTGCGCGTTCGGTATCGATTTCTTTGATGCGTGCCCGTGTATGCGAGCTGTCAGTGATCAAACCAATCTGCCTGCCTGTCATGGAAACCGAAGGACAGCCGATATTGTCAAGTGCCATGCTCAACAGGGCGCTTGAAACACGCTCTCCGGATGATAACAGAAGGTCGACTTCCCTGCGCTTGGGATCGGGATTAATCTGTCGAGCCATGTCGAGTAGTTTATCCGTTTCGCCTCCCATTGCCGAAACGACGACTACGATATCCAACCCGGATTTTCGCATACGGGCAATTCGTGCCGCGACTTTTTTGATTCGCTCAATACTGCCGACAGAAGTGCCGCCATATTTTTGCACTACTAATTGATTCATTTTTATTTAAGTAAATTTGTGATAGTTAAAAAATTCCGGTTTGGCAATTACGTTGTCAGAGATGCATTTAATTCACATCCAAAAAAGCGTTCATCAGCTCAGGTCCAGACTTAAAATGCTCGCTACCTTCATTGAGAAGGTTCTCGTCGAATTTATCTGCCGAACGGGTCCCATTGTCCGCGCTTATTACAAAAGGGACTCGTTCCTTTCCATATTTTACGGCAACTGCCGAACTCATGTGATTGACAACCACCATCATTTTGACATCGGTATTTTTAGCCGTCTCCTTTAATAGGGTGCCGATTACTGCTGAATCGATATCTTCGATTGTAAGGATTTTGTCATCTATATTTCCTTTAAGTGAAACTTCTTCCGCTCCTGCTATATTGAGGTAAACGATGTCCCGATTCTGCAATTCACCGATGGCGGCCTTCACCTTGCCTTCGTAGTTGGTTTCGGCGAACCCGGTCGCTCCTTCAACGGAAACGACATTCATGTCTGCCGCTCGGGCCATTCCTTGAAATAGCAGTGAAGCGGAAATCAGTGTTGCGGATTTCCCAAACTTTCCTTCAAAGGAAGGGAGTGTTCCTGTTTTGCCGTTGCCCCATAACCAGATACTGTTGACAGGGTCTCTGCTTTCCCGTTTGCGTTGCTGATTCACGGGATGGTTATGCAAAATAATCTGCGCCTGATTCGTAACGTAAATCAGTTCTTTAAACTGATCGTCTCCCGGCATGAAATTTCGAATGCCTTCACCGATTAATTCTTCGGGCGGCGTCAACCGTTCTGAAAATGGTTCGCTCTCCATTACCATAAGGTTATGGTACCCCTGCCCGGGATGAAAAGTGACGGCGCAATCGGATATCTGTTCTTGCAGTGCCTTCAAATATCCCCTAGCCTCATCGCAAGACAGGTGATCGGCGGTGTAATCCTTCATCACCATATCGTTGTGACTCGATTGCAGAGTTACGAAATCACAACACAGCGGAATCTCTCCATCTTTTAGATTCACTCCCATCGCCAGTGCGTCGAAATAAGCTGGCGCGATATCGTATTGCGCGGGATCGTAACCTAAAAGAGAAAGGTACGATACGTCGTTACCAATATGATGACTGTCGGGAATGGTTTGCACCGAACCCGTGCGCCCTTCCCGAACCATCTGGTCAAGGTTGGGTGTGTCCGCCAGTTGCAACGGCGTTTTATTGTCTTTTTCTGCAATCGGACGATCCGTGAGGCCGTTGGCGATCACAATCAGATATTTCATTCCAAATCAAATTTCGATGGATGATTAGCAGATCAGAGGAGTCTTTGGAATTATATCCTATCTTACGATAATTTCCATGCACAAACGCTTAAAAAACAAAGAAAACGATCCTATCTCTAAAAAATCTGCAACGGGGGCGCTGAGGATTGCGCTTTCTCAGTACAGAAACTGAATATATTTAAAAAATTCACAGGTTTGTCGCGGGAAAATCAAGGGCTTTTCTCTAATTCATTGAAATTTAAGGATAAAATTGATGGGCCTGCGTGTCGCGGAGTTCGTAAAAAAACTGGGACCCAATGACCTGATTTTGGTATCGACTGGCCCGCATGTTGAGTTTTACTTGTATGGCGGCATGGAAACGCAGAAACGTGTTGGCCGAATTTTGAATGAGAGAAAGCGGGGCGATATCTATTTCGTTGAGTGTGGTGAACTAGGAAAATCTGATACGGAAAATTTTAGTAAGGAAGGCGTAGATTATTTACGCCTGAACGATTATCATCGGGTGGTGGCAACGGAAGAAAGCTCGTCAGGAATTGTTGTGCCGCAGGCGTTGTTTGAGTCGGCGCACCGGATCGGGAATTTCACGTTTCGCAAAGTGAAATCAGAATTCATAGTTAACAGTTCTGCTCTGAAGTCTCCAGCGGATTGGAAAAGATGGCGCGGTACGGCAGGTTCTGCATCGGTGGTACTGGAGCCTCCCGCCATGCACCTTAGAAACTTACCGGCGATAAAGTTTGCACAGTCGGGTGTCCTCATAGCGGAATCCGAAGTTGGGGAAGGTGATACAGATTTTTCAATCAATATTAATTTGCTGACTGCCGACCGAAAGGCAGGCAGTGAGGTATCCTACCTTCATGCTGTCGAAGAAAGCGGGCAGTATATTTCCAGAAACGCGTGGATCGCGGATGAGTGGGTGCTGGACCATCCGTATGGCCCGGACATCCTGCACACTCCCTGGCAAACGAGAATTTTTATAACGGAAGGAAAGCAAGCTGTGGAAATTATAAGAGAACAGGAAATCGAACAAGGAAATCCGGGCCGACTGCGCGGCATCCAGAGCTACCGTCTAGTGGTACCGCATCAGGACCTGATGACGCGTGGAGATAAATTATGATCGTAGTCACTGGCGGAGCGGGTTTTATAGGAAGCGCAATAGCGCAAGCCTTGAATGAACAAGGCAGGACGGACCTCATTGTGGTGGATGATGTTGATCATCCTGATAAAGAAAAAAATCTGGCATCGATAAAATATCATGAACTGAAGTGCAAGGACGCTTTCTTGGAAAATGTCCTCAACCTCGATCTACCATCGATAGAAGCGATCATCCATATGGGCGCCTGTTCTTCGACCACGGAAACGGATGAAGTTTTTCTCACTAAAAATAATTATGGCTACACCCGGCACCTCGCGACCTATGCCCTCGAAAAAGATATCCGATTTATTTACGCCTCCAGTGCCGCAACCTACGGAAATGGAGAAATGGGATACCGCGATGACGAATCAAAACTGGACACGCTGAAACCTCTCAATTTGTATGGAGAGAGCAAGCAGAGATTCGATGTATGGGCCAAAGGGCAGGGCGTTCTTGATCGGATAGTTGGACTGAAATATTTTAACGTGTTCGGGCCCAACGAGTATCACAAAGAAGATATGCAGAGCATGGTGAGAAAAGGATTCCTTCAAGCGCGTGACACGAACAAGATCCGCCTGTTTAAATCGTACCGGGAAGAATACGCGGATGGCGGACAGGAGAGAGACTTCCTCTATGTAAAAGATGCCGTTAAAATGACCCTGTTCTTTTTGGACCAGCAGGACGCAGGCGGAATTTTTAACATAGGAGCGGGACAGGCCCGCAACTGGAACGATCTCGCAACCACAGTTTTTAAAGCGATGGACCGGGAACCGAAGATTGAGTACATAGATATGCCCGACTCCATTCGCGATCAATATCAGTACCACACCAGCGCCGAGATGAAAAAGATTCGCGACGCAGGCTACACCCAACCCATCACCACTCTCGAAGAAGCCATCACCGACTACATCCAGAACTACCTCCTCCCCAACAAACGCCTCGGCGAGTAACCGGGTGAGCGGAAAATGCGCACAGTAACCACATAACATATAAAATATATGACTCAAGATAATACTATCTTATCCCGATTCTAGGCGCGAACACGACAGGCGGTTTTTCTATAATTATGTAACGGCAAAGGCGGCGAAAATCATTCTTAAGACTCAGAAACTTCGTTGGAGCTCACCTCTTATTTTCAACGATCCGTTTTCGGATTCCTGTTGCCGCTAGTCCTGCTTATGGCTTTCGAGGATTTTGGCTACTATGTTTGTGGTGGAAAGGCCCTCGACGATGGGGATGAGTTCTACTTTTGCTCCGTAGCCTTCTACGATTTCACGTCCGACTACTTCGTCGATTGCGTAGTCATCTCCTTTGACGAGAATGTCGGGGCGTACTTCGCGGATAAGTTCTTCGGGTGTGGTTTCGTCAAAGATGGTGATGTAATCAACATACCTTAACGCGGAAATAATATTTGCTCGTTCTTTTTCAGACTTGATGGGGCGGCCTTCCCCCTTAATGGATTTAACAGACTTATCGCTATTGAGTCCTACCACCAGCAGGTCACCTTTTTCTCGCGCTTTCTGCAAAAACTCGATATGCCCGCCATGGATGAGGTCGAAGCAACCGTTAGTGAAAACGACGGTTTTGCCAGTTCCCTTTGCAAGACTGACGATTTTTTTTAGTTCTTCGAGTTTTAGCACGGTTTGCGAGGTACGAAACATTTCTTCCTGCAGGTATTCGTTGATCTCATTGAGTGTGACTACGGCGGTACCCACTTTACCTACAACAATACTCGCCGCCATATTCGAGAGCCAGGCGGAATCTGCCGGATTGAATCCGACAGCTAGAGCCATTGCGAGAACGGAGACGACAGTATCTCCCGCGCCGGTGACATCGAAGACTTCTTTCGCCTGGGTGGGGATATCTACGTGTTTTTCTTTATTGGAGTAGAGGGTCATTCCGTCTTTTCCCCGTGTGATGAGCAGGACTTCTGCATGTGTCAGGTTCAGTAGATATTCCGCCGCGCGATCCAGATCGGTCTTGTCTTGAATTTTAATGGGAACGGCTTTTTCAACTTCAAACTGGTTGGGCGTGATGATGGTCGCGCCTTTATACAATGCGAAGTCTGAACTTTTTGGATCAACGATCACACGCTTTTTGGAATTTTTTGCCCGGTGTGTGACAGCATTAAAAACCTTTTCCGTAAGGATGCCTTTGCGGTAGTCGGAACAAATCACGATGTCCATATCGGGCAGGGCTTTGTTGATGTACTTGATGATCCTATTTTCTGTTTCTTCGGTGATGGGCCGGTTATCTTCCTTATCGATACGAAGAATTTGCTGGTTGTGCGCGACAACACGAATCTTCGATGTCGTGGGCCTGTGGACGAAACGAAAAATACCTTTAGAAAATATGCCTTTTTCTTCGATCAAGGAAACCAGTTTGTCACCTTTCTCGTCCTGCCCGATAGCGCCGACAAGGTGAACTTCGCATCCCAGGGCGACGAGGTTGTTGGCGACGTTGGCCGCTCCTCCTAGTGTGAGGTTTTCTGATTTGGTTTCAAGAATTGGGACCGGAGCTTCCGGCGATATGCGAGTGACAGCACCCCATATGTATTCATCAAGAATGAGGTCGCCGATGACCAGTAGTCGAGGCCTATGGTCGCTATCTAAAAAATTTTTAAATTTTTCTTTCATGGATAAGGTCTTGTTCGATGATTTCGCAAATGATGTGCCCGATGGTAATGTGCACTTCTTGGATACGTGCTGTGTCGTTGGATGGAACTATGATGCCTATGTCAACGCAGTTTTTCATGTTCCCGCCGTCATTCCCCATAAACCCTATGGTTTTGACGCCAATTTTGCGGGCTTGTTGGAGCGCACGAATTACGTTTTTCGAGTTGCCGCTGGTGCTGATTCCAATGATGGCGTCTTTGGAAGTTGCAAGTGCTTCCACCTGACGGGAAAAAACAGTGTCGAATCCGTAATCATTACCCAACGCGGTTAACGACGAAGTATCCACCGTTAAGGCAAGGGCTGGAATCGCTTTGCGTTCTTTCTTGAATCGGCCTATAAGTTCAGCGGCGAGGTGTTGGGAGTCGGCGGCACTGCCTCCATTCCCCATAAGCATCAACTTGCCTCCGTCGGCCAGACAGTCGCGGATGGTTTCAGCGGCTTTGAGAATTTCGGCCGACAGGGTTTCCGCGACTTGATGTTTCAGGTTGCCACTGGTTTTTAAAAATTGTTTAACTCGTTCCATTATAAAGTCCCAAGATCATATTGACTAATGTTGTTTCGGCTCTAGTTTGAGTATTTTTGAGGATAAGTCAACCCAGAATTGGAGTCTGTGTTTTGCGTGTCAGATCATTCCTTCTTCCGCGAAACTGTAATATTCACTTCCCGCGATGATGATATGATCGACCAGTTTTATTCCGACTATTTCGCCCGTTTTACTCAATCTATGGGTGATCTCAATATCCTGCTGGCTGGGAGTCGAGTCACCGCTGGGATGATTATGCATGAGTACAAATGAGGCGGCGGAATCCTTAATTGCCGGGATCATGACTTCCCGGGGATGAACAATGCTAGCGTTCAGGCTTCCTTCGGAAATGGTAATATCCCGTATCACACTCAGTTTTGGATTCAGTAAAACGACCTTGACGATTTCTTTTTTAAGATGGCGCAGGAAAGGAGAGTAAAGGTCGACAAAATCGCGGGCCGACGGCATTTTTGATTTACTGCCCGAAGACTGAGAGGACATTCGTTTTCCAACTTCCAGAGCCGCTTTAATTTGCGCGGCCTTGGCAGACCCAATCTCTTTGATGGCACATAATTCACTCACCGAAGCCTGGTCGATCTTCTGGAAATCGCCAAACGCTTACAGTAGGTCACGGCTCTGAGGTCGAGAGCATTTTTCTTTGCGCTACGGTCGCCCGAGCCGATAAGGATTCCAAGTAACTGAGCGTCGGATAGTTTGTCACTGCCAAATTTGATAAGTCGTTCGCGGGGTCGTTCACCTTCCGGCCAGTGTTTGATAGAGGATTTGGAGCGGTCAACCATGCAGTTTGCTCAGGTATTTTTCACATTCAATTGCTTTTTAAAATACTACACGGTTGCTCTCGGACCTTCTTACAGTATTACCCATGCAGTTACTTATTATACGTTCAATTGTTCTTTGAAATAATCAATGGTTGTTTTCAACCCTTCGTCCAGTTTTACTTGGGGTTCCCAGTCCAAATGTTTTCTAGCTTTCCCTATGTTGGGTTGCCGTACTTTTGGGTCATCTTCCGGTAAGGGAGTATAGATGATTTTACTCTTGCTCCCCGAGGCTTGCAAAATTTTCTCAGCCATCTGCTGGATAGTCATTTCGATGGGATTCCCAATGTTGCACGGTTCGTTGAGATCGGACATCAGCAATCGGTAAATTCCCTCGATAAGATCTGAGACGTAGCAAAAACTTCGCGTCTGAGATCCATCACCGTAGGCAGTCAGGTCCTCGCCTGTCAGTGCCTGCTTGAGAAAGTTAGGGATGGCTCTACCGTCATTGATGCGCATGCGCGGACCATAAGTGTTGAAGATGCGCACAATTTTTGCGTCGATACCATGATAGCGATGGTAAGCCATGGTGATCGCCTCGGCGAAACGTTTTGCTTCGTCATAAACACCACGAGGTCCTACAGGATTGACATTGCCCCAGTAATCTTCTTCCTGAGGGTGAACCAGGGGGTCCCCATATACTTCCGAAGTTGAGGCGATCAAAAATACGGATTTCTTTTTCTTAGCCAGGCCGAGGGCATTATGCGTACCGAGTGAACCGACCTTCAATGTTGGAATGGGGTGCTCAAGATAATCAATGGGGCTGGCGGGTGACGCGAAATGCAGGATATAATCCACGGGCCCGTCCAGATCAATATATTCGGTAACGTTGTGGTTGATGAATTTAAACCGGTCGCTCTTGGTATGCTCTATATTGTCGAGGGACCCGGTGAGGAGGTTATCCATGCAGATAACTTCATGGCCTTTTTCCAACAAGTAATCGCATAAATGAGAACCGAGAAATCCGGCACCGCCAGTGACTAGCGTTCTAGGCATAATTTTCTCTCTTTAATAATTGGATATTTTAATCCGGGCTTCATTAGAAAACCTATCTCCGGGAACTAATTTGTGTCCGGCTAAAAAACTTTTTGCGCTCATCCTTTTTTTACCTTCCGGTTGCAACTCGGTGATGGTAATTCTGCCGTCACGAGTTCCGACTTCGATGCCGCGATCAGAAGTACGAATAATACTACCAGGTGAGTCTGATGCCTCGCCAGTTGTAATTTCTGTTTTTCGGATGCTAAGACGTTTGGGTCCTAAAACGAAAATGCTCCTGGCCAGGGTGAAAGTCCGCGCGCCCGGTTGTGGATTGTAGAAGCGGACTCATCCCAGCATATCAAGCCATCCTCCTTCTTAAGTTTCGGCGCATAAGAAGAAAGACTTGAGTCCTGGGGAAGAGGCTTCAGGGTTCCGGTTTCAAGTTGGCGCAATGTTTCCAGTACCAGGGACGCACCTTTCGTGGCGAGGGTATCGTGCAGGGATTGAGCGTCTTCTTCGGAATGGATTGGCACCCGGTCGATGAGCAGGATATCACCCGTGTCGAGTCCGGCATCCATTTTCATGGTAGTGACGCCTGTTTCCGTTTCCCCGTTGATAATAGCCCAGTTGATAGGGGCGGCACCCCGATATTTGGGCAGTAAAGAAGAATGCAGATTCATACAGAAGTGGCGTGGCAGAGTGAGCAGGTTTTCTTTTAAAATCTGCCCGAAGGCAACAACGATGAAAATGTCCGCGTTCAACTCACTTAAAGTTTGCGCCACTTCGGGATTGGCGGATTTTTCAGGCTGAAGAATGGGAAGTCCGTTTTCTGCCGCAAACTTTTTCACTGGTGGCGGAGATGATTCGCGGCCACGCCCCTTGGGTCTGTCTGGCTGGGTGACCACTAATTGCACATTATGGTTCGATTGATGAAGCTGTTGTAGAGTGGGAAGCGCGAAGTCCGGAGTTCCCATGAAGACAATATTCATGTTTGCAGTTCTTTCAGTTTTTTCTTGAACTTGCGCTTCAGCATATCCCGTTTAGCTTTACTTAAGTTATCCCAGAACAGGCCACCCTTCAAATGATCCATTTCATGTTGGAAGGCCCTGGCAAGAAACCCTTCAGCTTCGTACCGAACTTCGTTACCTCTAAGATCGTAGCCTTTGACCTCAACATGCTGAGCGCGTTTGATTTCCGCAAAAATATCGGGAATGCTCAGGCAACCTTCCTCACCCATCACTTCATCTTCCGAAGCGGTGATTACAGGATTGATAATGACCACCGGATCTCGCTTTTCCTGTTCGATACCCACGTCAATCACGAAAAGGTCAGAGGTTCTTCCAATTTGATTCGCGGCCAATCCCAAGCCAGATGAATCGTACATGGTTTCGATCATGTCCTCTGTCAGCGTGATCAGACTGTCGTCTATGTTGTCAACACGCTGACATTTTTTTCTAAGGATCGGATCAAGGCAGTTGACGATATTTAAGAGGGACATCGATAAAAAAGGTAAATATTTCAGAAAGTAAGATGACTAGAGAGCGGTAACTACGAGTGGTTCAAGTTTAATATATTCTACTGAGCTTGTCATGGTAAATCAGCCGGGCCACGCCCGTTGGCTGCTGGGCGCAGGGCCAATAGGATAAAAATGTATCGGTATCGCTGATACAGGAAGAATACAAGTCAACGGTCCGTTATCGCCTCGACGGCTAGTGGGAATATTACATAACGATACATCGTTGACAATGTTCAGCCTGGTTTTTTGATGTTCATTTTCTTTATTCTTGAAGCCAGAGTTGTCGGCTTGATCCCGAGAAGTTCAGCGGCACCACCGGACCCTGCGACCTGCCATCGGGTTTGCTGCAAAGCTTTTAGCAGGTTGTGGTGTTCCATGCGCCGCAACTCGTCATCGGGTAAAACTCCTGAGTCACCATCCAGCACTTGATCGGCTTTGGAAACGACTATGGCTTGGTCACCAGGTTTGGATTCAGGCCGGTACTTCCTCATTCTTATGCCGGCCTGAATTTTATTCAAGTCGTGTATTCAGCATTGATGCGAACATAGTCGTAGGACAGGTCGCAGGTGTAAACTTTATCGGAGTATCGTCCGGAATTCAATTCGATGGCGATGACGATATTTTTACTTTTCATCTTTTTGCGAAGTGCTGGTTGTGATGCGCCAGACGCGGGGACTCCGTTTTTGAATAACAGGGAACCGTTGAGCAAAATTTCCACTTTATCCGGGTTGACCGGAACCCCGGCATAGCCTACCGCCGCGATGATCCGCCCCCAGTTGGGGTCCTGTCCAAAGAGTGCCGTCTTCACCAGTGAAGAGGTTGCCACCGATTGCGCGATACGATGCGCGTGTGTTTTCAATTTCGCGCCTTGCACCCGGATGGTGACGAACTTGGTTGCTCCCTCTCCATCCAGCACAATTTTGTGTGCAAGGTCCAGGCACAAGTCGGTCAATTTGCCGACAAAGGTACGGTAGGCCGGGCTACCCGCCGGGATAGTTTTGTTCCCGGCTTTGCCGCTGGCAAAAATGAGTGCCATGTCGTTGGTGCTGGTATCGCCATCAACCGTGATGCGATTGAAGGTTTTTTCATTGGCTTCTTTTAGCGCACGGTGAAGTATTTTTGTGTCAATGGCGGCATCCGTGGCAATGAAGGCCAGCATGGTCGCCATGTTTGGGTGAATCATTCCCGATCCTTTGGAGATGCCGCCAAGGGTGATTTTGTGCTTCCCCATTTTGTAGCTGAGCGATTTTGATTTTGCGACCAGGTCGGTGGTCATGATCGCCTCGGCAGAATGGGTCCATCCTGTTGCAGACAATTCTTTCGATAAAGTGGGGATGGCTTTCACGATTTTTCCACTGGGCAAGGGCACACCTATGATTCCCGTGGAGGCGATCAGAATTTCTTTTGGAGTGACCTCAAGTTCCTGTGACAGCCGGGCCGCGACAGATTTGCAGTCTTCCATCCCCCTGGGTCCGGTGCAGGCATTGGCGTTGCCGCTGTTGACCACAATGGCCCGAAACGTTTTTGAACTTTTCAGTTTGTTTCGACACCAGGTCACAGTTGGGGAAACGACTTTGTTTGTGGTGAAGACACCTGCGGCTATGGCAGGGCCCTCGGAAAAAATGAGTGCGAGATCTTTTTGTTTATCGGCTTTTATCCCGCAGGAAATGCCGGCCGTGGTGAATCCGGGAACCCGGAACCCTCGACTTACGTTAGTTTTTTTCATGATTATTTTCTTTATGGAAAAATGCCGGGGAAGTTGAGCCCGCTTGTTTCGGAAATTCCCAGCATGAGGTTCATATTCTGTATGGCCTGACCGGATGCGCCTTTTATCAGGTTATCAATGGCGCTGGTGATGATAGCTCTTTGGTTGCGTCTATCTACCTGAACTCCGATATCACAGAAATTTGACGTTACTGTGAAATGAGTGTTGGCAAATTTACCCGGCGGTAGCACACGAACGAAGGGTTCTTCTTTATAAAAATTTTGAAAATGTGCGGCGAGGTCTTCAACCGACACATCTTTTTTTAGATTGATATAAACCGTACTCAGCATTCCCCGTGTCATCGGCATCAGGTGTGGTGAAAATGAAACCTGCACATCGGTGCTGGCCAGTGAGGAAAGTTCCTGTTCGATTTCCGGTGTGTGCCTATGGACAGCGATGTTGTAGGCGGAAACACTTTCGTTTACTTCGGAAAATTGTGTAGCAAGCGATGCTTTGCGGCCAGCACCAGAGACGCCCGATTTGGAATCGGCCACGATGAAGGACAGGTCCACCCAGGTTTCAGTTATCAACGGAGCCAGGGCGAGGGTGATGCTTGTTGGATAGCACCCCGGATTAGCCACCAGCCGCGCCGATTTGATCGCCTCGCGATGAATCTCGGGCAAACCATAGACCGCGTCTTTCAGCAGTTCGGGGTGTTGGTGTTTTACCGCATACCACTCTTCATAAACCGCAGGATCTTTCAGACGGTAATCGGCGCTAAGATCAATTATCTTTGCCGGTCCCTCAAGGAAACCGGGAACCTTGCCCATTGAGGTGGTGTGGGGCAGGGCAAGAAAAATTATATCGCAATCGTTGCCGGAAACAGATTCAAGTGGCGTGAGTTTTATATCGGTGAATCCGCCGAGCGAAGGGAATACCTCCGATGCGAGTTGTCCTTGATAGGTTTCGGAAGTGAGGAAAGCAAGCTCTGCTTCCGGGTGATTTATGAGCAGGCGAAGTAATTCCAGTCCGGTATAACCGCTGGCACCTGCGATACCAATTTTAGCCATGGTGTTTTCCTTTAGATAGTCTTCGACGCTTTCCGCGAAACTTCAAACACGCGGACATAACTCGACGCTATTGTAGTATTGAATGCGTTAAGATAATAGTTGAATTTGATTTCGCAGCGGCAAACGATCCTGATGCGCGTTAGCCTATCCAACACTCAAGGTTGGGTAGTACGAATCAACGCTTGGAAAACTGGAAGCGTTTGCGTGCGCCGGGTCTGCCGTATTTCTTACGTTCTACGACACGTGCATCGCGTGTGAGGAAGCCATCTCTTTTAAGAGGCGCTCGATGGCCGGGGTCGGCTTCGAGGAGTGCGCGGGAAACGCCAAGGCGGAGTGCTCCGGCCTGTCCCGATAATCCACCGCCTATAACTTTGGCGGAGATGTCAAATGATTCAGCTGTGTTGGTGCAAGTCAGGGGTTGCTTGATATTCATCACCAGGGAATCGCGCATGAAATAATCTTTAACTTCTTTCGAGTTTACAGTCATCTTGCCAGAACCCGCCGTGATCCATACCTTGGCGATGGACCGTTTCCGTTTACCCGTTGCGTAAAATTTCCCCCCGTTGCTTCCCATAATATCAGTTCCTATAAATTTTAATGTTGATTCTTGTTTGTATAAATTAAATTTGTTGGTTATTGAATATCGTTGATCGTCACGCTTTTAAATAGAAACGACCTCTGGATTTTGTCCAGCGTGTGGGTGCTTCTCGTCTTCGTAAACTCGAAAGTTACCAGCCAGTACTCTTCCCAGCCTGTTTTTCGGCAACATGCCGTTAATAGCTTTCGTCAGGAGGCTGGAAGGTTTTCTGTCACGCATTTCCTTGGCGGTGAGTGATTTGATTCCGCCCGGATAGCCGGTATGGTGGTAATAAATTTTGTCATCCCATTTTTTGCCGGTCAATCGAATTTTAGAGGCGTTAATGATGATCACATTATCACCGCAATCAACATGCGGAGTAAAAGTAGGTTTGGTTTTACCGCGGACAATGGCCGCAACTTTAGTCGCTATCCGGCCCAGGACTTTATCAGTGGCGTCAACAACAACCCACTTTTTGTCTACGGTGTTCTCGTTTAAAGAAATAGTCGTTTTCATGGTTGTATGGCTTGAATTAACAGGGTTTCAAAGTCTTAATGGAAACCAGATATACTAGATAGATTGCGGGCTGATGTCAACCAGTTTAATGAAAATCCGCGCATTTTCTTTCTTAATTACCAGCACAATCACATTGCAAAGCGGTTAATGACTTTATTTTTAGGGCCAGATAAGCTATTTTATCAGCTTATTGGCAATAACTCCAAATTCCAGGGTGATCGGGGCCATTTTACCGAAAACCTGGTTTAATCTTGATTATCAATAGTATATCGGCATAGCCACAAATCCCGTGACAGATTTAGCCGCAACACCATCTCCAGAAACCAAAAATCAGGAAAATGTTCCGATGGAATTCGATACCCGATTGGATGATGCTATCCGCAAGTCGAGGGATTATCTGTTATCCCGGCAGGTGGAGGATGGGTACTGGATTGATGAGCTGGAAGTGAATATGACCATCACGGCGGAGCTCATCTTTTTCATGCACCTTACCGGTACGGTCGACCTGGAGAAGCAGGAAAAGTTAGCCCAGCATCTTCTGAATAAGCAAAGGGAGGATGGGAGCTGGCCGCTGTATTTTGGTGGGCCTTGCGAAATTAACTCAACTGTAGAATCTTACACAGCTCTGAAGCTGGCTGGCTTTCCCGCAGACCGACCGGAAATGATGCGGGCGCGTGAAGCTATATTCGCCAACGGTGGTATTAAAAAGACGCGTGTGTTTACCAAAATTTTTCTCGCCATGCTCGGGCAGGTCTCCTGGGAGGTTTGCCCGGCAGTCCCGGCGGAGATCATCCTTTTTGCCGACTGGTTTCCGTTCAACATTTACGAGATGTCCAGTTGGTCACGCGGTACCGTGGTTCCGCTATCGGTAGTCATCAGCCATAAGCCGGTGTTCCATCCGCCAGAAGGTCGCGGTATTAAAGAACTGTTCACGGACGATGATAGCGAGCTGGCTATTCAACCTGACGGGTCCATGTTCAGTTCGTGGAGAAACTTTTTTATCTACCTGGACCGATTCATCAAGTTCGTCGGGAAATCATCGTGGAAACCGTTTCGCAAAATGGCACTGAAAAAAGCCAACCAGTGGATAGTGGATCATCAGGAAGAGCAGGGCGACTTCGCGGGCATTCAGCCGGCGATGATAAATTCCATGCTGGTCTATCATTATAACGGGATGTCCAAGGACGATCCAAAATGGGTCAAGGGATTGGAGGCGATTGAAAGATTTCTCATTCATAAGGACGGGGGCACGCTCATGCAGGCTTGCGTTTCGCCACTGTGGGACACGGCGATCTGCGCAAACGCACTTTGCGATTCGGGAATGCCAACGGACCACCCGGCGCTGGTAAAAGCGGGCGAATGGATTTTGAAAAAACAGGTGACGGGGAAAGGCGACTGGATTGTTAAGAATCCGCATGCGACGCCCGGCGGTTGGGCCTTCGAGTTTTATAACGAGCTGTACCCCGATTGCGACGACACGGCGGAGATTCTTATTTTCCTCGACCGGCTGAACCTGCCGGACCAATCTTACAAGCTTAAAGAAACTGAACGCGCGATGTCGTGGTTGCTCAGTATGCAGTGCAAGAACGGCGGCTGGGCCGCGTTCGATATCGATAACGATAAGGAACTCCTCAATAAAGTACCCTTCGCCGATCATGGGGCCATGCTCGACCCGCCAACAGCGGATGTGAGCGGGCGCGTGTTGTGGATGCTGGGTCGCATCGGATTCAAAAAGGAAATCCGCAAGTGCGAAGGTTGGTTGACTTCATCAAGAACGAGCAGGAGAGTGATGGATCGTGGTGGGGCCGTTGGGGAGTCAATTATATTTATGGAAGCTGGCTGGCGTTGACCGGACTCAAGTCCATCGGCGAAGATATGAGCCAACCGTTTGTGCGTCGCGCGATGAAGTGGTACGAAGATCATCAGAACGAAGACGGCGGCTGGGGCGAGACTTGCGAAAGTTATAAAGATCCATCATTGCGCGGGAAGGGAGAAAGCACCGCATCGCAAACTGCCTGGGCGGTGATGGGAATGCTGGCAGGCGGCGAAGCAGAAAATCTTGCAGTCAAGCGCGGGATAGAATATTTATTGAGTCAGCAAAAAGAATACGGCTCCTGGTATGAAGACGAGTTCACCGGTACCGGATTCCCCATTCATTTTTTCATCAAGTACCACATGTACCAACAGTTCTTTCCATTGATGGCGTTGTCACGTTATCGCCTGTCCTTCGCTTAGCGGTGGAGCCAAAGTGACTATCACCGAACCCGCTAATAAAGCGAAAATTTTCAGTCCTGTCAAGGTTTGCATGGAAGTTGGAGGCATTACCGTAGAGCC
>FUWD013021421.1_pt1 | contig 18013 bp, 16 predicted proteins | sample 1063281 | NCBI WGS metagenome assembly FUWD01 (sample SAMEA79048168, study PRJEB19326) | metagenome | biome: marine | reverse complement strand
ATGGAAATCCAATTGTTGATTTTTAAAATCAATTACCAGGAAACCAATTATACCAAACGACAATGAAATAGAAACTAATAGCAGAGCAAGAAGTGCTAAACTAAGAATAGCAGAGAAAATATAACGATGGCACCTAAATCAAATAAAATAATTGAACCTTTAGCTGAGCCTAAACAAAAATCCATCAAAAAAGATGGTGTTTTTTGGCAATACCCTTAAAGATATTTTGGGGGGGAGACTTATTATCAACCGGCACATTCAAATTCTTCAGGTATCTATTGTATTTGGCATTGCTTGCCTTTATATATATCGCAAACAACTATTATGCAGAAAACAATATTAGAGAGATTAGTAAACTACGAAAAGAGCTTAAGGAATTACGCTATGAATACATCAATGTAAAAACCAGATTGATGCAGATTGAAAAACAATCACAGATAGCTAAAATACTTGAAAAGAGTGGTATTAAAAAAAATAATCAACCTGTTAAAATTATAGAAATAAAGTGACTGATATAAAGAAAGACATATTGTGGCGGGTTTACCTTGTGTATTTCGGTATACTAATTTTCGGTTTCTCTATTATTGGGAAGATTATTTACATTCAATTTAAGGAAGGGGTTGAATTAAAGGCTAAAGCACAAACACAGGAATTAAGAGTATTTGATTTAGAAGCAAATCGCGGTAATATTCTGGATAAAAAGGTAGTCTGCTCGCAACCTCAGTTCCCATATTTGAAGTTAGGTTTGATATTTCATCGCCATATATTAATAATGAACTATTCAAACTAAAAATTGATTCAATTGCCAGAGGATTATCGAAAATATTAAACCAACCTCAGCGAAAATTAAGAAGCTCCCTTATAAATGCACGTAATAAAGGAAACCGATATTTTTTATTAGGCAGAAAAGTCAACTATGACCAATTAAAACAAATAAGAAAACTTCCAATTCTTCGCAACGGAAAATACAAAGGAGGGTTAATTGCAATACAAAAAACTCGCAGGGCCAAACCTTACAATGAATTGGCCGCCCGAACAATAGGTTATGTAAACGAAAAAGAGAATCTGTTTGTAGGTCTGGAAGGTGCATATACTGATGTGTTAACTGGTAAAAATGGCAAACTTGTTATGCGCAGAATAAACCATGGTGATTGGGTACCTATTCATGACGAAAATGAAATTGAACCTAGAGACGGCTTAGACATTGTATCAACAATAAATATTCATATTCAAGATATTGCTGAACATGCTCTATTGAAACAACTGCTTGCAAATGAAGCTTTTCAGGGATGCGCAGTTGTTATGGAAGTTAACACTGGCCATATTGTAGCTATTGCAAACCTAAGGTATGATAGCAGCGATGCTAAATATAAAGAAACATACAACTATGCTATAGGAGAAAGTATTGAGCCCGGTTCAACTTTCAAACTGGCATCAATTCTAGCCGTTCTGGAAGACAATAAAACCAAACTAACCGACAGCCTTTACACTGGTGAGGGATATACCAGATATTATAGCAGGGAAATGAGAGATGTACATAAAATTGGTAATGGCAGGATAACAGTAAGAGATGCTTTTGAACAATCTTCCAATGTTGGTATTTCTCGTATTATTTATGAATCTTACAAAGAGCACCCTGAAGAATTTATCAACCGACTATATTCAATGTCAATTAATGAACCCCTCGGAATAAAAATCAAGGGTGAAGGAACTCCAAAAATAAAACATCCATCAAAAAAACAAACATGGTATGGTACTTCTTTGCCCTGGATGTCCATAGGCTATGAGCTTACAATTACACCACTTCAAACACTTACCTACTATAATGCCATTGCTAATAATGGTGTAATGGTAGCTCCTATGTTTATATCTGAGATAAAAGAAGGTGGTGTAGTTATTGAAGAATTCGAAACAAGAATAATCAATAGCAATATTGTATCCCAAAAAACTGTTGATAGCGCTCAATCGCTACTGGAAGGTGTTATAGAACGCGGAACTGGTAGAAGAACTTTTCGTAACAGCCCTTACAAAGTAGCAGGTAAAACCGGAACTGCTCAAATAGCAACTGGCGGACGGTATAATAAAACAAACTACAATGCATCTTTTGTTGGTTACTTCCCTGCCGAAAACCCGGTTTACTCTGGAATAGTAGTAATTAATAACCCAAGTGCAGGCAAATATTACGGAAGTAGTGTAGCTGCTCCTGTATTCAAAGAAATTGCTGACAACCTTTATTCTACATCACTATCATTAGAAAATAATAACAGCTTAACAACTGATAATAAGAGCATTCCTCTGCCTGACAAGACAGTTTGGACCGAGGATATTAAATCTATTTATACCAATCTGGGAATTGTTACTGAAACTACTTTTCCCATAACAGGTGATTGGTCAAGGGTGAGTAACAATGAAAGCAAAATAACCTTTGATGAAGTTGCCTTCAGTCAGAAACTAGTACCAAATGTAATAGGAATGAAAGCAAAAGATGCTGTTTACTTACTTGAAAACACAGGTATTCAAACAACTATTTCAGGAAGGGGAAAAGTTAAACATCAATCAATAAAAGCAGGAAAACCTATTTCAAAAAATCAGTCAATAAAACTTCAGTTAGCAACCTATTAAAGAGTAATTTGAAAAAACTTCAAGACATATTATATCGCTCCCGCACTATGAAAATAATTGGGTCTCTTAATAAAGAGATTCTCGATGTTGCTTTTGATTCCAGAAAAGTAATTGAGGGGTCGTTATTTATTGCCATTGAAGGCACTCAAGTTGATGGACATAACTTTATCCAAAAAGCTATTGATAAAGGGGCTGTGGCAATTGTGTGCAATAAAATGCCTGTCATCACACAATGTGATATAACATACATTGCTGTAGCAGATAGTTCAGAAGCTTTGGGCTATATCGCTTCTAATTTCTTTGACAATCCTTCTGAAAAATTAAAAATAATAGGAGTAACCGGAACCAATGGTAAAACTACTATCGTAACCTTATTACATAGTTTATTTACTGAATTAGGCTATGGTGTGGGAATGCTATCAACAATTCAAAACAAAATTAACGATCGAATAATTGAAGCTACCCACACAACACCTGATGCTCTGAAAATTAATGAATTATTGAATTTAATGGTTGACGAAGGTTGTGAATTTGTTTTTATGGAAGTAAGCTCACATGCCATTGTTCAGCATAGAATAACAGGGATAAATTTTTCGGGTGGTATCTTCACAAATATAACCCACGACCATCTTGATTATCACCACACTTTCAAGGAATATATAAACGCAAAGAAAAAATTCTTCGATCAATTACCAGCAAGCGCTTTTGCCCTTACAAATACTGATGACAAGAATGGCAAAATCATGTTACAGAATACACAAGCAAAGAAATTTAGTTATGGAATAAAGAACATTGCCTCATTTAAGGGAAAAATTATTGAGAATGGATTTGAAGGTATGATGATGAAAGTAGAAGGAAGTGAAGTTTACTCTCTGCTGTCTGGTAATTTCAACGCTTACAACCTTCTTGCAGTTTATTCCGCAGCCATATTACTAAAACAAAATAAGGAAGAAGCTCTTATTGGTATCAGCAAGCTCAAAGGAGCAGAAGGAAGGTTTGATATTGTCAGGTCAAAAAACGGAATAACTGCAATTATCGACTATGCACATACACCAGATGCTCTGGAGAATATCATTGAAACTATAAACTCCATCCGAACACATAACGAGCAACTTATTACTGTTGTAGGCGCCGGTGGCAATCGTGATAAAAGTAAGCGCCCGATAATGGCAAGAATAGCCTCACTATTGAGTACCAGATTAATCCTCACATCCGACAATCCACGAAATGATGACCCGCATGAGATTCTTGAGGATATGCGTAAAGGTATTGACCCTGCCAAGAAAAAAATGACAATGGTAATTTCTGACAGAAAAGAGGCAATTACCACAGCTTTTAATATAGCCCGTTCAGGTGATATGATTCTAATCGCCGGTAAAGGACACGAAAAATATCAGGAAATCAAAGGTGTTAAATATCCCTTTGATGACAAAGAAATAATAGCAGAACTAATGGAAATAAATCTATAATATGTTTTACTACTTATTTAAATATTTAGATGTTGCATTTAACTTCCCCGGAGCAGGTGTTTTTGAATACCTTTCATTTAGGGCGGCTCTTGCAATCATCACATCGCTAATTATTAGCTTACTATTTGGTAAAAGGTGGATATCATACTTAAACAAGAAACAAGTTGGTGAAACAATTCGCGACCTGGGTTTAGAAGGACAATTGGAAAAGCAGGGAACTCCAACAATGGGTGGATTGATAATACTCACTTCAATAGTAGTACCTGTTATTCTTTTTGCGAAGCTTGATAACATCTACATCATACTTATGATATTTACGACTGTATGGCTGGGTAGTATTGGCTTTTTAGATGATTATATTAAAGTGTTTAAAAAGAATAAAAAAGGATTACCAGGAAAATATAAGGTAATAGGTCAGGTAATTCTTGGGTTGATAGTTGGCCTTGTAATGTATTTTAATTCAGATATTGTTGTACGCGAAAAAGTAAAACCCGATTCTGAAATATATACTACAATTGAGCAAACAGGTCCTATATCAAAGTTTGCTTACCAGATGGTTAGATCAACAAAAACCACAATACCATTTGTAAAAAATAATGAATTCGACTACTCAAGTTTACTAAGCTGGCTCGGAAAAGGTTATGAATCGTGGGCATTTTTAATATTTATACCAATTGTAATATTTATAATAGTAGCCGTTTCAAACGGTGCTAATTTAACAGATGGGATGGATGGACTGGCTACAGGAACATCCGCTGTAATTGGGGTAACGCTTGGCCTGCTTGCATGGGTCTCCGGTAATATAATTTTTGCTGACTATCTGAATATCATGTACCTTCCAAATGCTGGAGAGCTTACAATATTTATTAGCGCATTTGTTGGTGCAACTGTTGGTTTCTTATGGTACAACACTTACCCTGCACAGGTTTTTATGGGCGATACAGGAAGTCTGGCACTTGGTGGTATAATTGCTGTATTTGCAATCATTATTCGCAAAGAGCTTCTTATACCAATACTTTGTGGAATATTTCTGGCCGAAAGTATATCGGTAATTCTTCAGGTTAGCTATTTCAAATATACCCGAAAGAAATATGGTGCAGGCATTAGAATATTTAAAATGTCACCTCTGCACCACCATTTTCAAAAGCTGGGTTACCCCGAACCAAAAATAGTTCAAAGGTTTCTGATCGTTGGGATATTTCTGGCTGTACTCACAATTATTACACTTAAACTAAGATAATGAAAAACAATTATGAATACTCATTATCAAATAGTTGTACTTGGCGGGGGCGAAAGCGGTGTTGGAGCTGCATTGTTGGCGAAGAAAAAAGGAATTTCTGTTTTTGTAAGTGATAAAAATAAAATTCAACAAAAATATATTGACGTTCTTAAACATTCTGAAATTGATTTTGAAGATAACGGTCATACCGAAGATCTGATACTTTCAGCTGATGAAATTATTAAAAGTCCTGGTATTCCCGATAATGTGTCATTAATCAAATCTGTCAAAACAAATAATATCCCTGTAATATCAGAGATTGAATTTGCGACAAGACATACTTCTGCTAAGCTTATATGTATTACCGGTAGTAACGGGAAAACAACCACAACACTGCTATTATATCACATATTAAAAACTAGCGGAATAAATGTGGGAATTGCCGGAAATATTGGCAGCAGTTTTGCCAAACAGGTGGCAGAAAATGACTACGATGTTTTTGTGCTTGAAATAAGCAGTTTCCAGTTAGATGGAATGTTTAATGTAAGAGCAAACATTGCTATACTGCTTAACATTACTCCTGATCATCTTGACCGATACGATAACAATTTTGACAAGTACATAGAATCAAAGTTCCGAATAATTCAAAATCAAACTTCAGGCGACGCGCTTATTTATTGCTTCGACGACCCTGTGATAACACAAAAGTTAAAGCATCTGGAAGTTAAGGCACAGAAGTTCCCTTGCAGCCAAAATCGAATGGATATTAAGCAAGGAGCAATGATAATTAATGATGAAATAATAATATTAGATAATAAAACTCAGGTACATATGACATTAGAACAATTAGCATTACAAGGCAAACACAATGTTTATAATTCAATGGCAGCGGGTGTAGCCGCCCGTCTTATGGATATAAGGAAAGAGACACTTAAACAATGTATGTCTGATTTCCACAATGTTGCACATCGTCTCGAATATGTGTCAAGTGTGCATGGCATAACTTTTATTAATGATTCAAAGGCTACCAATGTAAATTCCACATGGTATGCCCTTGAATATTATGACAAACCTATCATATGGATTACTGGAGGTACTGACAAAGGCAACGATTACACTATGCTGACCCAACTTGTAAAAAGCAAAGTAAAGGCTATTGTTTGCATGGGAATTAACAATAAACCCTTTCATGATGCATTTGGTGACATAGTAGAAATAATAGAAGATACTCAATCGGCCTACCATGCTGTTAATGTTGCTTATGAATTAGCAAAGAAAGGTGATGTTGTGCTTTTATCGCCTTCATGCTCAAGTTTCGACCTTTTTGAGAATTATGAAGATCGTGGAAATCAATTTAAAACGGCCGTTAAAGAACTTTAGCAAATGGCCACATTTTTAAGAAATATAAAGGGTGATAAAGTTATTTGGGCTGTAGTATTTTTGCTGACCATAATTTCATTTCTTGCTGTTTATAGTTCCACAGGAACTTTGGCATATAAATATCAAGGTGGTAATACTCAGTATTATATGTTCAAGCACGGATTGATCCTTTTTTTAGGATTAGTGCTTATGTACCTAGCACATAATGTTAAATACACTTACTACTCACGAATATTTCAAATTGCATTATATATTGCTGTACCACTATTATTTATAACACTATTTTTTGGCTTAAACCTTAACGAAGCTAATCGTGTGCTTCCGTTGCCATTTGGCCTTACTTTTCAAACATCCGATCTGGCTAAAATTACTCTTATCATATATCTGGCGCGAATGCTAACGAAGAAACAGGATGAGGTTCATGATTTCAAATCAGTATTTGTTTCACTAATGTTACCGGTCATTATTGTAACCGGTCTTATTTTTTGGGATAACTTCTCTACAGCAGCATTGCTTTTTACAACAAGTTTCGTGTTAATATTTATTGGAAGAGTGAAATTAACCTACATTTTGGGGATGATTGGTATTGGGTTAGTATTATTGGTATTAGGCCTAACATTAATGTACAATTTACCGGAAGGTCAGCAAGGAAGACTTGGAACTTGGAAAAACAGGATAACAGATTATGTTGATGGCAGCAAAGGCGATAGCTATCAGGTTGAACAAGCAAAAATAGCAATTGCCACCGGCGGAATTGTTGGCAAAATGCCCGGTAACAGCACCCAACGAAATTTTCTTCCCCACCCCTATTCTGATTTCATTTATGCGATAATAATCGAAGAATATGGTCTGATTGGAGGTGTATTAATAGTATTACTTTATCTGATATTACTTTTTCGAGCTGTTAAAATAGTTACAAAGTCACCCGGAACATTCGGGTCATTCCTAACTATCGGAGTGGCCTTTAGCCTGGTATTTCAAGCTATGATAAATATGGGAGTAGCCGTTGGGTTACTGCCAGTTACAGGACAACCACTTCCATTAGTAAGTATGGGCGGAACATCAATTTGGTTCACAAGCCTGGCTATAGGAATAATTCTAAGTGTTAGTAAAGAAATAGATAAAAAGGAGACTGATCCAGATAATCAGAAACTAAACTTAGCAACTGCAGATGCCTAAAAAATTAAAAATACTAATTAGTGGTGGCGGCACAGGAGGTCATATATTTCCGGCAATAGCAATAGCTAATGCTATCAAAGAAAAATTACCGGATACAGAAATACACTTTGTAGGTGCTAAAGGCCGAATGGAAATGGAGAAAGTACCTTTGGCCGGGTATTCAATAACCGGGTTGTGGATTAGTGGCCTTCAACGAAAATTGACTACTAAAAACCTGTTATTTCCAATAAAAGTCATCCTAAGTATTTTCAAATCTTTCAAAATAATTAATAAATTCAAACCGAATATTGTAATAGGAACGGGTGGTTATGCAAGCGGTCCCCTTCTTTTTACTGCTTCCAAAAGAAATATTCCAACACTCATACATGAGCAAAATGCTTTTCCAGGTATTACCAATAAATTTCTAGGAAAAAGAGTTGATAAAGTATGCGTTTCGTATCCAAATATGGAAAAGTACTTTTCAGAAGATAAGATAATCATAACAGGTAACCCAATCCGTAAAGAAATATTAAACCTGTTACCAACTAAGAAAGAGAGTGTTGGTTTTTTAATCTCAATAACGATAAAAAAACTTTGTTGATTATTGGTGGCAGCCAGGGAGCTAAAAAAATAAACATTGCTGTAGCAGAAAACCTGCAAACACTTCTTAATCTTAACCTACAAATTATTTGGCAAACCGGCAGTTACTCAATAGATACAGCTTTAAAAGCAGCTGAAGGGAAAAAACACGTTGTTGTAACTGAGTTCATACAAAAATGGACTTTGCTTATGTTGCCTCCGATTATATAATCTCCAGAGCAGGCGCAATTGCTATTGCAGAAATAGTGGCAGCAAGAAAGCCTGCAATATTTATTCCGTTACCCACTGCTGCCGAAGATCATCAAACAAAAAATGCAACCACACTAGTTGACGGAAATGCTGCCCTTATGATCAATGAAAATGATGCCATAAAAAGTCTGCCAGACATATTATCATCACTAGTTAAAGATGTTGAATTACAAGAATCAATAAAGAAAAATTTAGTAAAATTTAGTTACCCAAATGCTGCTGCAAATATTGCAGGTGAAGTTCTAAAAATAGCGCAAAAGAATATATGAACAGTCGTAACAAAATAATGTATTTCCTTGGAATTGGGGGTATTGGCATGAGTGCACTTGCACGCTGGTACAACCATCAAGGTGCCACAATATTTGGTTATGACCTTAATAGAAGTCCTTTAACAGATGAACTAATAACTGAAGATATGACTCTTCATTTTGATGCAGATATCAGCCAAATCCCTGAGAATATTGATATCGTAGTTTATACACCTGCTATCCCTTCTGATAATATTGAACTTGTTTATCTCAAAAATACTAAAATTCCAATCTTTAAAAGAGCCGAATTAATAGGACAAATTACCAAAGATTACACTACAATTGCTGTTGCAGGAACACATGGTAAAACTAGCATTTCAGCATTAACAGCACATCTGCTTAAGCACAGTGGTGCTGATGTTACAGCTTTTGTAGGGGGTATTTGTCGCAACTACAATTCTAACCTGATATTATCAAATTCAACTGAGTACTTAATTATAGAAGCCGACGAATACGACAGATCACTACTTCAATTAGAGCCTGATATTGCAATAATTTCATCAATGGATGAGGATCATTTGGACATCTACCAGAATCATGATGACATTAAAACAACATTTACCAGTTTTGCACAAAAACTATCAATTGATGGAGTTCTAATACATAATTCAAAATTAGACCCATTTTATAATATCCCTGGCAAACATATCTCTTATGGAATAACAGCTAATTCATCAATTTTTGCATCCAACATACATGTCTCCAATAAAAATTTGTATTTGACATAGATACTGATATAGGCAAATTAAAAGATATTGAAATTCAAGTTCCGGGAATTCATAATATTGAAAATACTTTGGCTGCCATTGCAGTAGCTATAGAAATTGGGTTATCTATTCCAGAAATTGTATCAGGAATAAAAACTTTCAAGGGCGTGGAGCGAAGAATGGATTTCCGGATAGTAAATGAAAATATCATATATATTGATGACTACGCCCATCATCCTGAAGAAATCAAGGCAACAATATCTGCTGTAAAAGCACTATATCCCAATAAAAAATAACCGGGATTTTTCAGCCTCATTTATTCAGCAGAACTAGAGATTTTACCAGAGAGTTTGCTAAAGAATTAAGCGAACTTGATGAAATAATCTTGATGGAAATTTATCCCGCAAGGGAAAAACCAATTCAAGGCATCACTTCACATACATTATTGGATTATATTGACAATAAAAGTGCCCAATTAATGAATAGCAAAGAAATATTAAACTATTTATCTGATAATCAACCTGAAGTATTACTTACAATGGGCGCAGGCGACATTGGATTACTAGTAAAAGAAATTGAAAAACTACTCTTAAACAATTGAAAAAAATAATTCAAATATCATTGTTTACTATTTCGGTAGTTGGTTTATTAACACTAACCGGATTTATCATCATTGATAATATGCATAAAGATGTTTCTGATATCCAGGTTAATATTTATCGTAATGCTGAATTAGGTTTTATAAACCACGAAGAAATATTGTCAACATTAAATGAAATTGATAGCCTGGTCGACCGTCAGGAAAGTGTTAATAAACTAGAGATAAACAATATAGAAACTTCCCACATAGAAAAGCTATTAAGTAAAAATCCTTTCATTGACGAGGTTGACAGTTACCTAACCCTTAATGGAAAACTATTAATTAATATAAAAGAAAAAGAGCCTATTATCAGAATTTATGACAAGAATAAAGGTGGATTTTACATCGATAATTATGGTGATATTTTTCCTGTAAGCTCTCAATATTCGCCACGGGTTTTAATTGCAAATGGTTATATTAATGAAGAGGCAAATACAAATAGTAACATCTATGATACCATCTATGATAATACGGTATTTCAGGAATTATTTTTCCTCACTAAATTAATAAATCAGAATAGTTTGTTAGAAGCTCAAATAAACCAGATTTACGTAAACAGCAAAGGTGAGTACGACTTAATACCGGAACTTGGCAATCATTTAGTTCAACTTGGTACTCTCAACGACATACAAAACAAACTTCAAAACCTGGAAGGGTATTATAGAAAGAATCTTAAATCAAGCGATTGGGACAAATATAAGATAATAAACCTAACATATAAAGATCAAATAGTTTGCACTAAAAAATAATCTCATGGAATCTGAAATCATTGTCGGGCTCGATATCGGCACAACAAAAATAGCATGTATAGTAGGTAGTAAAAATGAATACGGCAAAATTGAGATACTAGGCTACGGAAAAACTGAATCCATAGGTGTTAAGCGTGGTGTTGTTGCCAACATCGAAAACACGGTTCAGTCAATACGGAAGGCCGTAAAGCAAGCCGAAGAAAAATCTGGTGTTGCTATTAAATATATAAATGTTGGAATTGCAGGACAGCATATTAAAAGTCATCAACACCGTGGAAACATTATTCGCGATGACGACGACAAAGAAATATCTAATGAAGAGATCCATAGCCTCACACAGAGCATGTATAAACTAGCAATGGCTCCGGGTGAAGAGATAATTGATGTTATTCCGCAAGATTATATTATCGACAACGAAAGTGGAATAAGGGAACCAGTAGGCATGCTGGGCAATAATCTTGAGGCTAATTTTCATATTATTATTGGACAAACCGCATCAGCAAAAAATATTTATAAATGTATTAAAAAAGCTGATTTGGAGATGGTAAACCTCATACTTGAACCAATTGCATCAGCTGAAGCTGTACTTGGTGAAGAGGAGAAAGAAGCAGGAGTTGTACTTGTTGATATAGGCGGTGGAACAACTGATATTGCTATTTTTCAGGACAGTATTATACGCCATTCAGCAGTAATTCCATTTGGTGGTGATATTGTAACTGAAGATGTAAAAGAAGGGTGTACAATTATTAAAAAGCATGCTGAAGAATTAAAAGTAAAATTCGGATCAGCTCTTGCCAGCGAAAATCGTGATGATGAAGTGGTTGCAATACCGGGACTCAGAGGCCGACCAGCCAAGGAGATAACACTTAAAAACCTTGCATCAATTATACAAGCACGTATGGAAGAAATTGTTGAGCAGATTTATTTTGAAATAAAAAACTCAGGATTCGAAAAGAAGCTAATTGCTGGTATTGTGCTAACTGGCGGTGGTGCTCAACTTAAACATATCGATCAGCTTACCGAATTCACAACAGGTATGGCAACTCGTATTGGTTATCCAAACGAACACCTTGCTGTAGGCGTAGTGGATGAAATGGCAAGCCCTATGTACGCAACAGGAATTGGCTTAGTAATTGAAGGTATCTCACGTTTCGATTATGAAAAAGATAAGGAAGATAAGATGCTGATGGAAGAAGAAAATACCACTCAAAGCAGAAAAAGAAAGAAATCAGAGAAAAAGGGGAAAGGAGAGTTAGGAGAATCCGGACCTTCAAAATTTCTTGGTTTCTTACGAGATTGGTTTGAAAACGACACATCAGAATAACGTATTATTTAATACTTATTTAAATTAACTTTTTTTTGTTAAAAACTACTTAAATTATTTATTAAACAGCACATATCAATAGTCTATTTTTAATATGTCTTAAACTATGACCGACATGATCACATTTCAACCAAAGCAACATCCCTCAATTATAAAAGTATTAGGAGTTGGTGGAGGCGGTTCAAACGCCGTAAACCATATGTTCAAACAGGGTATAAACGGTGTCGATTTTGCCGTTTGTAATACTGATTTGCAAGCTCTTGAGTCGAGTCCTGTTCCAACAAAAATTGGAATTGGTAACAAAAGTGGGTTAGGTGCCGGTGCAAATCCGCTGGTTGGAATGACTGCTGCGGAAGACTCTATAGACAAAATAAATGAACTATTAAATGATGAAAGTACTCAAATGCTTTTCATTACTGCAGGAATGGGTGGTGGTACAGGTACAGGTGCAGCACCAGTTATTGCAAAACTTGCACGAGAAATCGGTATTCTGACTGTAGGTATCGTAACTCTTCCTTTTGGATTTGAAGGCAGAAGAAGAAAACAACAAGCCGAATTAGGTATTAGCGAATTAAAAAAATACGTTGATGCATTACTAGTAATTAGTAACGACAAATTACGAGAACAATTTGGTAACCTTGTGCTGGGTGAAGCATTTGCACAGGCAGATAATGTACTTTCATCAGCTGCCAAAGGAATTGCAGAACTTATTACCGTAACTGGTTATGTAAACGTTGATTTTGAAGATGTTAGAACCGTAATTAAAGATAGTGGCAAGGCCATAATGGGATCAGCAAAAGCCGAAGGTGAAAATCGGGCAGAAAAAGCTATAGTAGAAGCTATGAATTCACCACTTTTAAATGACAATGAAATAGCCGGTGCAACTGATATACTACTTTACATTACAACCGGTGAAGAAGATATCACTATGGATGAAATCACTGAAATAACTGATTATGTTCAAAAAGAAAGTGGTAGCGAAGCTGAAACAATATGGGGAACAGGCAAAGATGAATCACTTGGCAGAAATATTGGCATTACAATAATAGCCACAGGTTTTGATAATGTTAAAAAGGTACCAGAAAAGATAAATAAGCGTATTGGAATTATTGGTGAAGAAAATAAAACAGAAGATAATCCTAACACTCCTGTTGTTTCCGATAATTCCGGTATTACTGAAATCTCCGAAATAATTGAAATAAAAAAGGTCACTAAAGAAACCACTACTACCTCCATTGATAAACCTGAAGAAAGTAAAATTGTACATACACTGAGTGACGTTGATGAAAAACCAAAGAATGTAGAAGTCCCTGTTAGTAAACATGTGTCAAAGCCTGCATCACTTATCCATCGCTCCGAGGAACCTTACCTTAGCATAGGACATACTATTTCGTCTAAACAAAGCGAACCAACAACAGAGACTGTTGAACAACCTGCTGATAACGAAAGTATCTCAAAAAATGCTGCAGAAAGAATTAATAAATTAAAGAACTTAAGCATTAATTTACGTACTCCTGAAAAAGTTGCTGAATATGAAGATGAGCCGGCATTTATAAGAAAAAAAGTCCAACTTGATGAAACTGATTATTCTTCGGAATCAACAATTTCAAGGTACACTCTAGGTGAAGATTCCAAAAATCAGCCTGTTATTAAATCTGACAATTCTTTTTTGCATGATAATGTAGATTGACGATGAAACACTAACATTGTAATTTCTGCATTGGCACAATTTTTACAAATTACACAAACCTAAAGTAATAAACTTGTTATAAGTTATATGTTATTGGTTATATGCTAAAATCCAGCCGTTTTCATCTATAGATCAGCAACATATAAACATTAACTAATAACAAAAAACTATTAACTAATAACATTATCACTATATTTGCATCTAAAATTTACAATCATGAGTCTTGAAATAACAATTAATAACGACATTAAACAAGCAATGCTTGCACGCGACAAACGCAAACTTGGTGCCTTACGGGCTATTAAAGCAGCTTTGTTGCTGGAAAAAACCGGAACAGATGTTAGTGGTTCTGAAATTCCGGAAAGTGTTGAACTTAAACTCTTGCAAAAACTTGTAAAACAAAGAAAAGAATCATCAATCATTTATAAGGAACAAAACCGTGCTGATTTAGCACAGGAAGAGAATTATCAAGCAGCAATAATTGAAAAGTATTTACCCGAACAAATGGGTGTAGATGAAATATCTCAGATTATCAAAACTATAATTGATGAAACGGGAGCCTCAACAATGAAAGATATGGGTCGTGTAATGGGTATTACCACAAAACAACTAGCCGGCAAAGCTGACAATAAAACAGTTTCGAGTATTGTAAAAAAAATGCTATCGTAGCATTACTATACTACCTATTTTCTTTCAACACTATTTTTAAGTATGGATAATTCACCAAAACCTAACAATAACACAACTGCATTTGTAAACCTTACTTTCCTGTTTTTTATGTGGGGTTTCATGACGGTGCTTAATGATATCCTAATACCTTATCTGAAAGGTGCTTTTGACTTAAATCATACAAAAGCAATGCTGGTTCAGTTTGCCTTTTTTATGTCATACTTTATCGGATCAGTAGTTTATTTTATTATCTCTGTTGTAAAAGGTGACCCCATTAACAAGATTGGTTATAAGAAAGGAATTATTATAGGATTACTTATTTCAGGAGCCGGGGCACTCCTGTTTTACCCGGCTGCTCAATTCCAGATATATGGCTTTTTTCTAGCAGCATTGTTTGTTATGGGACTTGGGTTCACATTATTACAGATAGCTGCAAATCCATATGTTGCTATACTAGGTCCGCAAAAATCAGCATCATCGCGTCTCAACCTTGCACAAGGATTCAACTCACTTGGTACAACAATTGCCCCTATTTTGGGTGGATATCTGATATTCACATTTTTTAAAGATACAACAGGATCAGATGCCGTTAAAATACCATATCTGGTTTTTGCACTAATTTTTGTTTTAATGGCCATCGCTATAAAAATAACCCCTCTCCCAAGGTTTACAAATCCTGATGAAGTCGTACCCGGATTTGGTGCCCTTAAACATCGTCAACTAGTGCTAGGTATGATTGCTATATTCATGTACGTTGGTGGTGAAGTAAGTATTGGCAGTATGCTTATCAGTTATTTAAACCTTCCTGAAATTGGTGGATTTAGTGATTCGGAAGCTAGCTTATATGTATCAATATATTGGGGAGGGCAAATGATTGGTAGGTTTTTGGGTGCAATTTCATTAAGTAGCATTAAGAAATCCACAAAACTTATAATAATGCCTGCCATTTCTGCAATTGCATTTGTAATAATCGGGATTAGCACAAGCTTCGAATCAGCAATGATATATTTAGTTTTCCTTATAATAAATCTTATTGCATTTTACATCGGCAAATCATTACCAAATAAAACACTGTACATATTTGCTGCCATAAATCTTGTATTCCTCGTAATTGCATTAACCAGCACAGGAGAATTAGCATTATGGACAATAATAGGGATTGGCTTATTCAATTCAATTATGTGGTCAAATATTTTTACTCTTGCCATATCCGGATTAGGTAAACATACAAGCCAGGGATCGTCGCTTCTGGTTATGATGATTCTTGGAGGAGCTATTCTACCCCTTTTAATGGGATTAGTTGCTGATAGTTTTGGAGTTCATATGTCGTTTATTATCCCGATTTTCAGTTATATATATATTGCCTATTATGGAATTTCCGGTTATAAACCTGGTAAATTTGTTTAAATTGCTGGCTACAAAATTGTAATATTCACAATAGAAATGATTAACAGGAGAAAATTCATTGAAAAAGTTGCTGTGGCAGGAGCTTTAAGTCTTGTTCCTAATATTATTAAATCTCAAGATTCATCTGCTTCTGACGGAATCGAAACTGAACTTCCAGTTATTATATCTACATGGAATCATGGTATTGACGCCAACGAAGCTGCAATGAGTGTTCTCAACAATGGCGGTACCGTTGTAGATGCTGTTGAACAAGGCGTTTGGATACCCGAGGCTGATCCTGATAATATGAGTGTAGGCATTGGTGGGTTTCCTGACAGGGAAGGTCATGTAACTCTTGACGCTTCCATTATGGGACCGGATGGTAATGCGGGATCTGTTTGCTTTTTAGAAAATATTGTTCATCCAATATCAGTTGCACGACTTGTAATGGATAGCACACCTCACGTTATGCTGTCAGGGGAAGGAGCCTTGCAATTTGCGCTGGAAAACGGATTTGAAAAACAAAACCTGTTAACACCAGCAGCCGAAAAAGCATGGAAAAAACAATTATCTAAATCCGGCTACAACCCCCAACCTAACTGGGAAAATGAACCAAATAAATTTCACGACACAATTGGTCTACTGGCTGTTGATGGTAATGGTGATATTGCCGGAGCCTGTACCACCAGCGGCATGGGCTTCAAAATACGTGGCCGGGTTGGCGATTCACCCATAATTGGAGCAGGCCTTTTTGTGGACAATGAAATTGGTGCAGCTACTGCAACCGGAATGGGTGAGCTGGTTATGAAAACTCTTGGATCATTTCTTGTGGTTGAACTAATGAGAAATGGGCGAACACCACAACAAGCTGTAGAAGAAGCAGTAATGCGTATCGTAAAAAAAGTTCCTGACAATGAAAAATATCAGGTTGGATTTATAGCTGTTAACAAAAAAGGCCAAACAGGTGCATATTGTTTAAAACCAGGATTTAATTATGCGCTGTATCAAAATAACAAGAATATTCTAATCGATAGCGATTATTATTATAATAAAGAATAAAGAATATTCTAAATACTATACAACCCTTTTAGTCATAGTAGTAATTTTTTACCTTTGCCATCATAGCAAATTTCTCATGAATGGGTAAAATTATACAAGAAAATATTTCATTCCATAACCAAAATATTTGTGTTATTATTCCCACATTTAATAATGCATCAACAATAGAAGGCGTTGTTGTTGGTGTACTCAAATATACAAATAACATTATAGTTGTAGATGATGGCTCAACAGATGACACTTCTACAATATTACATAAATTCGATACCATTACTATTATCAAATATGATAAAAATATTGGAAAAGGTTGGGCTATTCGCAAAGGATTTGAAAGGGCATTATCATTGGGTTTTGAATATGCGATAACCATCGATTCTGATGCACAACACTTTCCTGATGACATTCCCCTTTTTATTGATGAACTGAAAAAATATCCAGATTCGTTGTTTATTGGTTCGAGGGATATTGCTGCAGACGGGATGCCTTCAAAAAATACTTTTGCAAACAAGTTTTCTAACTTCTGGTATTGGGCAGAAACAAACATAAATCTGCCTGACACCCAATCAGGATTTAGGCTATATCCAATTAAGTTCTACAAAAACACAAAATTCTATACCAGCAAATATGAATTTGAAATAGAAGTGCTGGTAAGATCAGCCTGGAGTAATATCAAAGTAATTCCAATCCCCATAAAGGTATATTATCCACCCGAAGATGAACGTGTATCACATTTCAGACCTCTCCCAGATTTTACAAGGATTAGCATACTTAATACTGTATTAGT